>Ga0316204_10010564_pt1 | contig 11853 bp, 9 predicted proteins | sample 6monrhotite_MG_2_FD_205661 | JGI IMG/M metagenome (GOLD analysis project Ga0316204, IMG submission 205661) | Microbial mat bacterial communities from mineral coupon in-situ incubated in ocean water Damariscotta River, Maine, United States -... | ecosystem: Environmental > Aquatic > Marine >...
AAGAAAGTAGCGCCTAAAGCGGCAGTTGCAAAAAAAGCAGCTACAGTAAAAACACCAGCTCCAGAAACGAAGAAAAATACAACAGTGACCACAGCGAAATCAGAAAAAAAACCAGCGCCAGCGAAAATGAAGCCTGTAGTACCGACGGCAACTCAAGGAGGCTTTGCGCCTTATATTGAGAAGAAAGGCGAAGAATATATGAATGAGCCACAAACGGCCCATTTCATTAAAATCCTGGAAGCCTGGAAAACAGAGTTAATGGAAGAGGTGGATCGTACTGTGCATCACATGCAGGATGAAGCAGCTAATTTTCCTGATCCGAACGACCGCGCTAGCCAGGAGTCTGAATTTGCACTGGAACTACGTGCACGTGATCGCGAACGCAAACTGATTAAAAAGATCGATGAATCGATCAATAATCTTAAAAATGAAGACTACGGTTACTGCAACATATGCGGCATTGAGATCGGCATCAGACGTCTGGAAGCGAGACCGACCGCGACCCTGTGTATCGACTGTAAGACGCTAGATGAGATCCGCGAAAAACAGATAAGAGGCTAAGCGATCCACCCCGCTTACTTTTCCACCTCTTACGTTAACGAGATGGCTGCAATGCCATCTCGCTTAAGCCCTCTAATGGCCTTCGCGCCACTTAGCCACACACTATTTCCAACTACCTTTTCAAGCGTAGTCGCACCTTATTGTGGTAAGTTTTCGTGACACTGAATTTAATTTCACATATTTAACCAATACGACACTAGAAGGAAAAGATATGTCTCAGAATATCGATTCAGTCCTACAGGAAAATCGCTTATTCCCCCCCATCGCTGATTTTGCCAACAATGCAGCAATTGATGCAGCAAAACTTCAGGCCCTCTACCAACAGGCAGAAAATGACCATGAAGGCTTCTGGGCTAAACTTGCACGAGAAGAACTCAGCTGGCAGACCCCTTTTAGCACAACACTTAATAGTGACAATGCCCCGCACTATCGCTGGTTTGAAGATGGCGAACTTAATGTCTCTTATAACTGCATTGATCGTCACCTCGCCGACAAAGCAGATAAAACCGCTATCATCTTTGAAGGCGAACAGGGTGACACTCGTCATATCACCTACGCCGAACTGCACAGCGATACCTGTCGCTTTGCCAATGCACTAAAATCACAGGGCGTTGAAAAAGGTGACCGCGTGGTGATCTACATGCCAATGGTGCCTGAGGCCGTCATCGCGATGCAGGCCTGCGCCCGCATCGGCGCCATTCATTCGGTTGTATTTGGTGGCTTCTCTGCCGAGGCACTAAAAGACCGTATCGATGATGCCAGCGCCAAGCTGTTGATTACCGCTGATGGCGGCCATCGCGGCGGCAAGATAGTCGAACTCAAAGCGGCCGCAGATAAAGCGCTCGATAACTGCGGCGCTTCACTGCAAAAAGTGATCGTACTTAAACGCACCGCGCATGATGTTGCGATGAAAGCGGGCCGCGATATCTGGTGGTCAGATGCGATTAACGGTGTTGATGATGAGTGTGCGCCAGTTAGCGTCGGCGCAGAACACCCGCTCTTCCTGCTCTACACCTCCGGCTCAACCGGCAAACCCAAAGGCATTCAGCATTCCAGCGCGGGCTATCTACTCGGCACTATCGTGACGATGAAATGGGTCTTTGATCATCGTCCGGATGATATCTACTGGTGCACGGCCGATGTTGGCTGGATCACCGGCCATAGTTACGTCGCTTACGGGCCGCTCGCCGTCGGTGGCACCATTATGGTTTATGAAGGGGCACCAACCGTACCTGACACCGGTCGTTTCTGGAAACTGTGTGAAGACCACAAAGTGACCGTTTTCTACACAGCACCGACAGCAATCCGCGCATTGATGAAAAGTGGCGATGAAGTACCCAACAAATACGACCTCTCCTCTATCCGCCTGCTCGGCACAGTTGGTGAGCCGATCAACCCGGAGGCCTGGATGTGGTACCACAGCGTCATTGGCAAACAACGCTGCCCTATTGTCGACACCTGGTGGCAAACTGAAACCGGCGCGAATATGATCGCACCAGTCCCCGGCGTGGTCGCCACCAAACCCGGCTCATGTACTCGCGCATTGCCTGGCATGGCGCTTGATGTCGTAGATGATGAAGGTAATAGCATCACCACCCCTGATAAAGGAGGCATGTTAGTCATCCGCAAACCGTGGCCATCAATGCTACGTGGCATCTGGGGCGACGACGCACGCTATGTTGAAACCTACTGGGGGATGTTCGGCAACCGTTTTTATGTCGCAGGGGACAGCGCACGTCGTGACCAGGATGGTTATTTCTGGATCATGGGCCGCATCGACGATGTGCTGAACGTTTCTGGTCATCGCCTTGGCACGATGGAAATAGAATCGGCACTGGTCGCCCACCCGGCCGTTGTAGAGGCCGCCGTTGTCGGCCGACCCGATGAGATCAAAGGCGAGGCGATCTTCGCCTATGTGGTGCTCAAGGGCTCACGCCCTGAAGGCGGCGTCGATGAAGCACTCACAAGCGAACTGCGTAACTGGGTCGGAGAGCAGATCGGTGCAATCGCAAAACCGAGCAATATCCGTTACGCCGACAACCTGCCTAAAACCCGCTCCGGCAAAATCATGCGCCGCCTACTGCGTACCATTGCCAGCGGTGAAGAGATTACGTCAGACACATCAACTCTCGAAAACGAAGCAATACTGCTTCAATTGCAGGGAAAAAAGTAGCACTTAGTAAGTTAACGATTGAACAAGGATGTTCACATATCAAACAGCGATCTGACACCGAATAGTGAGATTGAATGGTATAAAATATTGCGTTTAATTGCTCTTCAAGAGCATAAACTATGCCCCGTCATAACAAGCCCATGAGTAATCAGCCATGACATTTACACCACTCAAGATTGCATTATTAACCGTCTCTGATACACGTGATGATGAAACAGATCGCTCTGGCAAATACCTTGTCGAACAGATCACAGCGGCAGGCCATCTCATGGCTGAAAAGAAAATCATTCTGCCAGATAACATCTATCAAATCCGGGCGCTAGTTTCACGCTGGATTGCAGATGAAAACGTACAGGCCATCATCATTAGTGGCGGCACCGGACTTACCGGCCGTGATGGTACCCCCGAAGCCATCACCCCACTACTCGACAAAGCGATTGAAGGCTTTGGTGAACTCTTCCGCACGCTCTCATTTAACGACATCAAAACATCAACGATACAGTCCCGCGCGCTCGGCGGCATTGCCAATGCCACCTTTATTTTCTGCATCCCAGGTTCACCCGGTGCTTGCCGCACCGCATGGGAAGGCATCCTTAAAGAGCAGCTTGATAGCCGTAATAAGCCGTGTAATTTTGTCGATTTAATTCCTCGACTGCGTGAGATTTAACCATTAACACAAAGTCTACTCTTCTCAGCGCAAGCGAGGCACTTGAGCGCTTGCTAGCCAGCGCCAGTCCGGTTAATGAAATTGAGCAGTGTCCACTTGCAAACACACTGGGACGCGTCCTTGCCAGGCCCTTAATCGCGCCTCACCCAGTGCCGCCAACTGACAATAGCGCGATGGATGGCTATGCCCTACGTCACTGTGATCTACCAGAACAAGCAGCACCAACCACCCTGGCCATTTCGCAACGCATCGCCGCCGGTGATCTGGCATCTGAACTCAGAGTCCATAGCGCGGCACGCATCTTTACCGGCGCACCCATTCCGAGTGGTGCGGACACCGTTGTGCCTCAGGAACAGTGCCATGAAGAAAACGACCGCGTCACCTTTAACGCACAGCCACTTCATGGACAGCATATCCGACATGCTGGCGAAGACATTAAAAAAGGTGCTGTGTTCATCTCCAAAGGCGCTCGTATTCAACCACACGCAATGGGTTTAATCGCGGCCAATGGCATTGCCACTGTTCCGCTCTTCCGCCCCCTAAAGGTCGCACTGATTTCAACCGGCAATGAACTGTTGATGCCCGGTAGCCCATTACAGGATGGCAAGCGCTTCAACGCCAACCACTTTATGCTGACTGGCCTTTTACAGGCACTCAACTGCGAAATTATCGATCTCGGCACTGTCCCCGACGTATTATCCGCGACTGTCGACACGCTTAAAAAGGCAGCAGATAGCGCGGATCTGATCATTAGCAGTGGTGGCGTTTCAGTCGGTGAAGAAGATCATGTCAAAGCGGCGATCGATCAATTAGGCAACCTTGATATCTGGCAGCTAAACATCAAACCCGGTAAACCACTCGCCTTTGGGGAGGTAAACAACACCCCATATTTTGGACTACCCGGCAACCCCGTTTCACTATTTGTCACCTTCTGTCTGTTTGCCCGCCCCTATATTCAACGCATGCAGGGGATCGAGAATGTACGGCCGCAGAGCATAAAAATCCGCGCTCAATTTAGCCATACTAAAAAAGGCACCCGGCAGGAGTATGTTCGCTCACGTATCTCAACCACAGCTCACGGCAGTGAAGTGAGTACCTTTGGAAAACAGGGCTCCGGCGTTTTAAGTTCAACGGTGTGGGCGAATAGTCTGACTATTATTCCACCTGGGAACACCGTTAAACCGGGAGACCTGGTTGAGGTGATCCCTTTTAATGAACTCATTACATGAGCACAATGAATACCATTAAACCGGACAACATCACCGCAGTCATATTAGCTGGCGGTGAAGCACGCCGTATGGGGGGCATAGACAAAGGACTGATTGAACTAGATGGGAAGCCATTAATAGAACATGTCATCGCACGACTCACATCCCAGACCTCAAATATCATCATTAGTGCCAATCGCAATATTGAACAGTATCAAACATACGACTACCCAGTTATTACTGATCAGATAAAAAACCAGGGCCCCCTTGGTGGAATTTTTAGCGCGCTATTGCAATGCGAAAGCGACTGGCTTTTAACAGTGCCGTGCGACTGCCCACACCTTCCTTTCGATTTAGTCCAGCGTATTACCAACACAGCCAATCAGACAGACGCCAGGCTATTTACCGCACATGATGGGGGCCGTAGCCAACCGCTCTTTTCATTGATCCATCGTGATTTAACCGCTTCACTTCAGGCCTATCTTGCCCTCAATAACCAAAAGGCTGGCTTGTGGCTGGCCCAGCAAGGTACAGTCAAGGTTAATTTCAGTGACAAACCCAATGCTTTTAGCAACATCAATACCGTTGATACCCTGACATCCCTCCAGAAAAAAACATAACAATTTTCAATATTAAGGCGATCTTGGCGCTTAAGGCATTATCATATTCGCCGATAGTTTTGATGAAGATCATGATAGTTCTTATGAAGCTGATAATTGAGTAAATGCCAATCACTCCAGAAAAAGCCACGCTAATCAGACCCACGTCAGTGGGCGGACTGTTTGTCGCTGCCCTCATACCATGCCTTACCGCTATTTACCTTACCAGGGGCAATGACAAAGCGCTGATATTCATCATCAGCGCAACCGTTATCGCAATACTGTCAGGATGGGCACTGTCGCGTACTCAATTACTAAAAAAAATAAAAATAACGCGTCAGCCCATATTAGCGAATGACTCAAACTCTCAGGTTCAGGCCATCCTGGCTCCCACCCATGAGTTCCTTGATGGCCTTAACCATTCGAAAAATGAAGCGCTCCCTATCAATGAAAATATACATGCGCTTGAGCAAGCGATAGATCTCATCACCAATAAAATGGACTGGATACAATCACGACGAGATACCTACGAAGCCACTATTTTAATCTCAGACCTTCGTGGCTATACCTCCATCTCTGAAACCTACAGCCCAGAGCAGACAATTAGCATGCTCAATCGCTATTTCGAACATATGAGTGAAATCATCTACCGACACAATGGCACCATTGATAAACTTATGGGTGACTCAATACTCGCGCTCTTCGGCTCATATGATGGCGCTAAAAAAGATGCTGAAGACGCCGTGACCTGTGCCGCTGAAATGCAGATCGCAATGTATAAATTCAACCGTGAGAACCAGCAGCTTGGCATGCCATCGCTCTACATGGGCATTGGCATCAACACGGGTGAAGTCGTTGCCAGCAAACTTGGCTCTGCATTATATAACGAACAAACGATTATCGGAGCCGACGTTAATTTGGCCGCACGCATCGAATCACATACGGTGCGTGGCCAGGTTCTGATCAGCGATACCACTTACCAACAAGTTCACGACATCACTGACGTTGGCGATCCAATGCAGGTGATCGTGAAGGGAAAACGTGAAGCGGTTTCAATGTACGAACTGTTAAGTGTGGCTAACCCAGAACACCTTAAAATACCGGAAAGAGAGATACGACGCAGCCCTCGTGTGGACGTTAATATCCCGTTCAAATTTCATGTCTGTGAAGGGAAGATCATCACTTCCGAACAGAACAGCGGCAGAATATCGAATATCAGCACTGGCGGCATGCTCGCCTACACCAACATCAAAATAGACCCCTATTTTTTTGTTAGATTTATACTTGATTTCAACATACTCGGCATCGAGTGCGATGATATTTATGGCAAGATATTAAAAGTAGAAAAGAAAAAAGAAGGCTACGAAATGAGCATTGAATTCACCATTATTGAACCGAAAGATCGACAATCCATCCAGGACCTGGTGAACAACACATTAGCCATCAACCAAAATAGTAAATACAACAAACTCTAGCGCTGATCCCCTCTCAACAACATGGGATTACATTCTCAGGGGCTTATCATAGCCGACTACAGGCAACAAATTGAGCCAAACTTGACTCACAAGCCTCACACCCGGATCATTGGCCGTTTAATTAATGATTAGATTCGATAAGCCATGACACCCGACCAATATTGCCAGGACAAAGCGGCCAGAAGCGGCTCCAGCTTCTATTACAGCTTCCTCTTTCTGCCTCCTCAACAGCGTCGCGCCATCATATCGCTCTACGCCTTCTGCCGTGAAGTAGACGATGTGGTTGATGAGACCGAAGAGCATGAGATTGCGCGCATCAAACTCGCCTGGTGGCGTGAAGAAATCGCGAAGGTATTTGAAGACAAAGCACAGCACATGGTCGGCAAGGCACTACAGCAGACCATCAAAGACTTTGATCTATCCCAGGAACATTTCATTGAAATCATCGATGGCATGGAGATGGATCTGGATTACAACGCCTACCCCACCTTTAAAGAACTATCACTCTACTGCTACCGCGTGGCAAGCGTGGTTGGACTGATGTCCGCTGAGATCTTTGGTTATGACGACCGCAAAACATTAAAATATGCGCACGCGCTCGGCATGGCATTCCAGCTCACCAATATCCTGCGTGATGTACATGAAGATAGTATACGAGGCCGACTGTATATCCCGCTTGATGAGTTAGAGCGCTTTGGGGTAACAACGGATGAACTGATGGGAAATAAAACGACAGATAATATCCGTGCCCTGCTTAAATTTCAGGCTGAACGCGCGCAAAATTATTACAACGAAGCCTTCGAACTACTGCCCGACTGCGACCGCCACCCGCAACGCAGCGGCCTGATCATGTCCACTATTTACCGCACGATTCTCGACGAAATTGAAAAAGATGGTTACCGGGTGCTGGAGCATCGCACCTCGCTAACACCAATCAGAAAATTATGGCTTGCATGGCGCACCTTTCGCAAAGAGAAAAAACGCCATAAAGCCTTTCTAAAAAATATGGCGGCGGCATAAAATAAGTGCGGGGCTATCTTCACTAAACATGGTGAACACTGAAATAACAACTTAATGAGAACTACCTAAAAGGGAGCGGGAATCACCACCTCAACTCGCCTCAAACTCACCGGGTGATCAAAACAGAGTCGCTCAGCATGTAGTAATAAGCGGCCAATAGATTCACCATAAAGCTCGTCACCATAAATAGGCGCATCAAGCCCATCCCGATGAGCTGCATGAATACGCAACTGATGCGTTCGCCCGGTATGCGGGTAGAAATAGACGTGCGTCGTCTGCTTGCCACGCTTAATCACCTGCCAGCGTGTGAGCGCCCGTTTACCATAGGTGTTGCATACAATTTGACGTGGTCGGTCATCGATATCGACCCTCAACGGCAGTTCGATGCTGCCACCATCAAACGCAGACCCATCCTGGATAAACTCTGGCAAGCGCTTTGATAACACCGCCACATAACGCTTTTCAACGGTTCGTTCTATAAACTGCCGCTGCAGTGCTTTATGTATCACCCGCTGCTTGGCGACGAGCAACAAACCCGAGGTCGACATATCGAGGCGATGGACAAGCATGACGTTATGCTCAGGATAGCGCTGTCGCAGGCGCGTCTGCACCGAGTCGCGCGTCTCCTTTCCCGGAACAGAAAGCAGCCCGCTAGGCTTATTCACCACCAGCAGCTCATCATCTTCATAAACAATCTCTGGCGCACTGTCATCACTGAAAACCTGGCTGGTAATCATACGCGGCATCACCGCCATGCCTTTCAACATGAATGGTAAAATCACGTGGCATTTACCACGACACGCCGGATAGTAGTTTCCGTGATGACGAACCCCATCTTGCGGCGAAGCCCCCCACCAGAATTCAGCCATCGCTATCGGCGTCAGCCGTTGTTGATGCGCATATTGAAGCAGCTTTGGTGCAGCACAGTCACCCGTGCCGCCCGCTGGAAGGCGCGTGTCGAAAAATGCTGAAACCGTTTTCACTTCACCCAATTGATTAGTCAGGTGGTAGGCCTTAAAAACCTGCCGATGAAGCCTGTTGGATAATTGAGAACGCGCACGCTTAAGCGCAATCATTTGAGACTCGATATGCGCTAGCGGTTCTTCGATTGTCACCAGGCGACTGCGCCACTCATCTTGAAGCGCACGTCGTTCGCGCTTATCCTGCTGACTCTCAAAAGAGAGCTTAATCAGCTGGGCCTTACTTTCCGGTGATGAATCTAGTGAGCTGCGCAGCTGTTTTCGTTTTGTTTTTCGCTTCTGATGTAAGGCCATCAATACGCTTAATTCGGCATCACGCTGCTGCTGTAACGATTCCAGTTGCTCATTTAACGCCATCAGTTCAGGGCTGCATTGCAATTCATCAAGCTGCATTTCATATTCATAAAGCCTGGCTTCACCAGCCGGTAAAAATGCATCTAGCATCTGTTGGTCAAAAATCGGAGGCACAAACCCTGGCAAACACCACTCCCCCGCCAACATGCCAGAAAAGGCACTGAGATAGCCGAGACGACCATCCGCGTCACGTACCACCAGTACGCCAAACATTTTGCCGCCCGCTGGCGCAATAAAATCATGCGACCACGCCACTGGGCCACTCAATAAACGCTGCAATTCAAGCGCAGCAAACTGCGCGATGGGCTGCGGTATATTACTAAAAGGGCTAGGAAATCCCTGCGGCAGGGTGTCAGGAAGTAATGCAGATGGAGAAAAGTATTTAATACAGCACATGGTCAGGTATTCATAATGATTGCAAATAATTCTACCATGCGTTGGAGTCATAGTAGCGAAAAATAAGTGCTACAAAATTCAGATAGCATTTAACTAGCGATGTTATATTTAAACTGCCAATGGATTTTTTATTCGTAATTCAAACAAGAAAAGGAGCATCTCCATGTCAACAAACCCGCTATCAAAGATACTGACGCTACTGCTCTTCACCGCCTTTATCAGTGCCTGCGCTGGAATACAGTCAAGTCGAGATATTGTCGAAGGGGTAAATTTTGAACTTATCGACTCAGATACCGCCGCCATCACAAACGTCTACCTTCACAGAAGTGCAAATGGCATGAACCTGCACGGCGAATTGCAGCGGAAATCAAAGGCTCGCGGCCCGATCCCTGGCCACCTGCACGTTTCATTGCTCGACTCACAAGGCAAACTTATCAAAAGTGCCGATGTCGACTACAAACGTCATAACAAGCAGTCAAACCACTCCCATTTTTCCATTTCACTACCAATCAAAATGGAAAGCGGAAGCAGCATTCAAATCACCCACGCCTCTTCTGAACGCAACGATCTGGAAGATCATTTAAAATGGATTGACGCAACGAAGCACTAAGCACTGCTGGGAGCCCCTGATTAGCGCACGAGTTGAATCAGGGCTTCCAGCCAGCACACAACACAGACAGCGGGCAGGTAACACAACGGCTGCCCTCCTTCAAAGCACCGTACACTATGGATTAACGGGGCGATCACGCGTATCATTCCCCCTTTTATGGGCATCAGTGCCCTGTTACTAATCAATCAGTTAACACTCAAACATCCACAAAAAAGAAGAGAGTTATGGCAGGCACAGAATTATTTGGCGATGAAGAGCGTAAAGAAGTCGCAGATGTGATGGAAACCGGTATCTTCATCCGCTACAACCAGGATGAGGCGCGTAACGGCCACTGGAAGGCGAAGACCTTTGAGAAAGAGTTTTCCGCCTACCACAACATCAAATACACCCACATGTGTGCCAGTGGTACCGCGGCGGATGCAATCTCGCTCGCGGCCTGTGGTGTCGGTGCCGGTGACGAAGTAATCGTCTCACCATTCTCTTTTATCGCACCGGTTGAAGCAGTACTGGCAGCAGGTGCAATTCCTGTTTTTGCCGATATCGATGAAACCTTATGTCTGTCACCTGAAGGGATCCAAGCGGCCATCACGCCCAGAACCAAAGCGGTTTTATTGGTCCACGTCTTTGGCGCAATGGCACGTACCCAGGAGATCGCTGATCTATGTAAAGCAAAAGGGATCACACTGATTGAAGATGCCGCCCCAGCACTGGGCGCATCACAAAACGGCAAGCTGGCTGGCACCTTCGGCAAGGTCGGCTGCTACTCATTTGATTTCTACAAGATCATCACCGCGGGTGAAGGCGGCGCGATGATCACCAACGATGAAACTGCCTACAACACCGCGCATATGTTTGGCGACCACGGCCATGATCACATCGGTGATAACCGTGGCATGGAAGAGCATCCGATTCTTGGCTTTAATTACCGTGTCAGCGAATTGCATGCTGCGGTTGGTCTGGCGCAGTTTCGTAAGCTTGATACCATCATTACTGCGCTACGCAAAAACAAAACCATCGTCAAAGATGGCTTGAAGACAATTCCTGAGCTGACCTTCCGCCGTATCGACGATGAGCCAAATGAATCGGCCACCTTCCTTTCATTTTTCCTCAAAGACAAAGCGACTGCGGAACATGTTAAAGCAGCGCTTGACGACGCCGGTATCGGTGCAGCGTACTGGGTGAAAAACAAATACCACTACATTCATAATTGGGAACATCTGAAAGAGATGAAGGTAGCGGCGAAGATGCCCGTCTCGATGTTAGAGAACGCACCAGACTACCGCGACATCAGCCTGCCTGTTTCCGAAGGCATCATGGAACGCCTGTTGATGCTAGAAATCAAGGTACTGTGGAGCGACGACGAAGCCGCTGCACTGCGCGACAAACTGGTCACCACCATTCAGAACGCCCTAAAATAACAGACAGAAAACGATCATGACTGCATTCAGAAATTTTTTTAGTGTTAACAACTTTGTCTTCGGTAAAGGCAGCTTTAATGAGCTGGAAACGATCGTTGAAAAACGCCGCCTTGAGACGCCCTCTTTCTTTGTTTATCTCGTTGACGAAGTGTTCAAAGGTAAGCCGCTTGAAAGTCGCATTCCACTTAACAATGGTGACTTCATCATCTGGCTCGGCACCAAAGATGAGCCAAAGACCAGTAAGGTGGATGAGCTAACCCAACAAATTTTGAACGATCACGAGCAACTGCCCGCTGGTGTGATCGGTATCGGTGGTGGCATCATGATGGATTATGCCAAGGCGATCTCACTCACGCTGACCAACCCCGGCCCATCCGAAACCTATCAGGGAC
>Ga0316204_10010565_pt1 | contig 11853 bp, 8 predicted proteins | sample 6monrhotite_MG_2_FD_205661 | JGI IMG/M metagenome (GOLD analysis project Ga0316204, IMG submission 205661) | Microbial mat bacterial communities from mineral coupon in-situ incubated in ocean water Damariscotta River, Maine, United States -... | ecosystem: Environmental > Aquatic > Marine >...
GGCGCGCAGATCGGCCAGTGAGCCGCCGGTACAGGAGGCGATCACCACGTTGTGGACAGGCACCTCGCCGTGCTCGGACAGGGGCGCCCGGTTGCGGGAGTCGCCGGGGGTCGCCACCGTCAGCGGCACCTCTTCGAGGTCAACCCGGATGACCCGGGCGTAGGTCGCGCCCTCGTCGGCGTGCACCAGCTTGTCGGTCACGTCGATCCCGCGGCGGGCCTTCAGGAAATCCACGATGGGCTGGCAGGGCTCCACCACGCCGGTCATCAGGCCGCCCTCGACGGTCATGTTGGTGAGCACGCTCAGCTCGTCCACGTTCCACTGCGCGAGGCCGGGCCCGCCGAACTCCACCACGCAGGTGTCGGTGGGGCTGGTGCGCCAGTGCTCCTCGCGGAAGTAGGGGTCGCCGATCAGGTGCAGGATCAGGTCCTTCGGGGACAGGCCGCCCAGGGCCTCGCCGTGGATCTCCACCCGGACCACCTTGGGCACGGTCACGGGGATGAGCCCGGTGCGCAGGGCGAAGGCCATGGCGGTGGAGCCCACGCCGAAGGCGAAGGCGTTGAGCACGCCCGCGGTCGGGGAGTGGGAGTCCGTGAGCACGATGACGTCGCCGGGCAGGCCGTAGTCCTCGACCACCACCCGGTGGCAGACGCCGGGGGGGTAGGCGCGGCCGGGGCCGTGGAGGCGGATGCCGTTGCGCTCACAGGCCTCGACCATCTCCTCGGTGAGCTTCATGGCGGGGGCGAGGCGGGAGCCCTTCACGGAGTCGGGCACCGCCTCGTGGCTGAGCAGGACGAAGTGGTCCTCGAAGGCCGCGACCTGCTCGGGCCGGTACATGGGCGCGCTGCCCCACTCCTTCTGGTAGAGGTCGACCACCATGCCGGCGGTGTACTCGTGCATGCCTCGGAAGGCCGCCCGACACAGCACCTGATCGCCGGGGCTCACGGAGCCGATGCCGTCGTCCTTGCCCTCGCCGCGCCACGCCCGGGCGGCGATGAGCTTCTCGACGCTGTTCATCGCCTTGCCGGGGCGCTCGGTCTCGTAGGTGGGCTGCACCTCGCCGGCCAGCAGTCGGGTGCCGTAGGCCATCAGCCCGCCGACCTCGGCCACGGCCCGGAAGAAGGGCGGCAGCTCCGCGTAGAAGTCGGTGACGTCGATGTCCTCGCCGGCCTCCAGCCGGTCCACCACGCCGCGGTCGGTGGTGAAGGGCATGCCGCCGTAGACCATGTTCTCCTGGAAGATGCGCTGGAACGAGTCCGCGATCACCAGCTCGATGCCGGCGCCCTCGTGGGCCACCACCGCGACCTCCCGGGAGGAGCCGCTGCCGTAGGCGTCGCCGCCGACCACCACCTGGAAGCCGCCGGCGCGCACGTCGTCCTTGTCGACCGCTTCCTGGAAGTTCTCCAGGAAGTAAGGGCCGAGGATCTCGGGGGTGTAGCCGAGGGTGCAGGCCCGCCCGGAGATCATGGCGTCGGTGTTGACCCCGTAGATGTACTCGCTGGCGGGCGGCGCGACGTCGAGGGCGTCGCCCTTGAGCTGGCCCTTCAGGCGGTTGGGGTCGTTGATGAGGTGAAGGACGCGGCCGGTCAGCTTCATGGTGTGGACTCCAGTGGGCGGGCCGTCTGATCTATCAGCCCCTCCATCCCCCCGCGACCCGACGTCCCTCAAGACCGGCTATATTGCGCCAATGACGGCAGTCCGATGTACGGCGCTGGGAGCTCTCGCGATCCTGCTGAGCGGTTGCCCCAAGCCAGCCCAGGTCACCCTCACGCCCCGCCCCGACGCGGAGCCGTGGTACCCCCTGGGCGAGTCCGAGCTGAACCCCCGCTACGACCGCCCCATCCACGCGGGCGGCGGCCGCGGCCTCGTCTGGGAGCAGCCCGCGGCCACCGCCGCCGCCCGGGTCTACCCCAGCGCGCTGGGCGCGGCGCTGGTGTGGGCCGAGCGCCCCGACGACAAGCCCCGCTGGCGGGTGCAGCTGCGGCGCTGGAGCGGCGATCACTGGCTGGCGCTGGCCCCGCCGGTCTACCCCGACCCCATCCCCGACCCCGAGGCCGACGCGAGCGCCGTCCCCACCGTGGAGCTGGTGGTGGACGACGTGGAGCGGCCGGTGATGGCCTGGGCCGGGCTGCCCTCTCCCAATGGCGCCTCCGTGAGCGTGTGGCGCCTGAGCGGGCCTTTCTGGATGCCCCTGGGCTTCCCCTTCGAGGACTCCCTGCTGGAGGGCCTCGCGACCGCCCCGGGTCGACAGCTCTACCTCGCGCTGCGCGGCACCGACGAGGCCGACAGCCGGGTGGTGGCCTGGGACGGCCAGGACTGGCAGGAGACCGCCCCCCTGCCCGGCGGCGCGGGCTGGAAGCTCACCAGCGACGGCGAGGGCCGGGTCTGGGCTGTCGGCCCCTCCGACCCCGGCTCCGCGGGCGCGCTGCAGGCGGTGATGTGGACCGGCGAGGGCTGGAGCGCCCCGGCGCCGATGGCGACCGCCGGCGGGCCGGTGGACACGTTCGCGCTGGCGGTGGACGAAGACGGGCGGCCCCACGTCATCCAGTCCACGGCGGGCGCGCTGTACGTCGCCCGCGGCGCCGAGGACGGCACCTGGAGCGGCGCCGCCGCCGCGGGCACCCTCGACGGCCCGCTGCTGGCCGCTGGCTTCGACGGCGCCGTCGGGCTGGTGGTCGCCGAGGGCATGAACGCCCCGGATCACGACCCCGCCCGCGGCCACGAGCGCCTGCTGCTCCGCTACTGGCCCGCCGACCGGAGCCAGCCGCCCTGGATCCGCCCGCTGGACGCCTGGCTGCCGACCGGCGACCGACCCGCCCTCTTCGCCGCCCCCGGCGGGGCCCCCGCCCTGGCCTGGGCAGGCGCGCCAGAGGAGCTGGAGTCGGTCTTCACCCGCGCCTGGAGCGGCGAGACCTGGGAGTCCCTCGGCGGCACCCAGAGCGTCGGCGGCGGCGTGAGCGACAGCGCGCTGCCCTCCGATCGCCCCCAGCTGGCCCGGGACCCCTTCGGGCGGGTGGTGGCGGTGTGGGTGGATCGCGACCTGGAGCGCGGGGAGTCCCTGCGACTGCGGCGCTTCGAGGCCGGGGGCTGGGGCCCCGTGCAGGATCTCACCGGCGCGCTGCTGCAGGCCGACTGCCCCGCCGGGCCGCTGGCGGAGGTGCGGGACGTGCGCGTGAGCTTCGATCGGCGCGGCGAGCCCGAGGTGCAGCTCAAGGCGACACCATCCTGCGGGGACGAGGGCACCTGGCGCCTCATCAGCGGCCGCGACGGCTGGAGCGCCGCGCCGATCCCGGCCGCCGAGTTCGTCTCGGCGGACGACCGCGTCGTGCTCGACGAGTGGGACATCGACGAGGAGCGCTACCTGCGGGTCAAGCGCCGGGACGGCGCGGTGCTCACGGACTTCCCGCCGCTGATGATTCAGCCCGCCCTCGGCGAGGTGCACGCGGTGTTGGATCACGAGGACCGGCCCGTGGTCGCCTGGGTCGGCGGCCTCACGGGCTCGCTGGAGATCTACGCCGTTCGCTGGGACGGCGAGACCTGGACCGAGCTGGCCGGCTCAGCCACCGCGGGCGGCGTCTCCAACAGCGAGGCGCCCTCCCGGCACCCCTTCGTGCTGGCCGGCGAGGACGGCATCTGCATCGCGTGGTCCGAGGCCGGCCCCGGGGCGCGGCAGGTCGTCATGCGCTGCAATGACCCCGAGCGCGCCGCTCGCCTTTAAGGGAAGCGGGGGTGGCTGGAGCCGCCCAGCTTGTAGGCGCGCTGCCCGCCCTCGGAGAGCATGGCCCAGCCCGTGTACACAGCGATCACCGTGCCGATGGGGAAGCTGAAGATTCGGAAGCAGGCGAGGATCAGCGCCACCGCCGGGGCCCAGGCGCGGCGCTTGAGCAGCCCCCAGCCGGTGATCATCTGCGGCAGGGAGAAGAGGGTGACCGCCGCGCCGATGACGACGCCGATCACGCCCAGCGAGCCGAAGACCGCCAGCGCCTCCCCGACGCCCGCCGAGGCGTCCGCCAGCGCGGCCGCGCCGCCGAGGCCGCCGGCCAGGATGATGAGCATGGTGACAGCAGCACCCGCGACCAGCCCCAGCCCACCGAGGATGAGGTGGATGAAGGCGATGATGTTGATGTGGGTATTCATGAATTCCTCGCAGCGGTCGCCGCGGGTACGCCGCAGCTCCCCGGCCTATTGCACCCGGCAGGTGTGACGATACATCGACTGTGTTTATTGCTAACGGTTGACGTTTGCTTGACAACCAACGTCCAGAAAAAACCGGCATGGTGTGCCTGGGTTGTTCGGGTGGTTTCGTCCACCAACATTTTTATCTGTACGCCGCCGTCCACGAAGGGACAGGTGCGCTCGGATGAGGTTGTCCATGAACCGCTCCAAGAACACCCCCAAGCTCCTCCTGCTCCTGCTCGGCGGTGTGCCTCTGGCCCTGGCCGCGCCGTCCTTCACCGGCAACGTCGACGCCGACTTCGACGCATCCGTGGCGCCCACCGCGGTGATCGTCGACGATCCGGGCGGCGTGGACGTCGGCATCCCCACCGCGGCGCCTGGCGGCACGATCAGCGGCAACGACATGGACTACATGGCGCTGGACTACGATCCGGGCACGGACACCTTGTACGTGGGCATCGCCACCTACACCATCGCCGGCGACGTGGACGACGACGGCGACGGCAGCACCACCTCCAGCTGGCTGAGCGGCATCGGCGGCATGGACGAGCCGGACTTCGCGGAGAGCGAGTCCTTCGCCGTGATGATCGACCTCGACGAGGACGGCATCTTCGACCTCATCACCGGCGTCTCCGGCCTCACCGACGCCGCGGGCTTCGACGCCGCCGAGTTCGACGGCAGCGTGTACGCCCCCGCCTACGCCTTCGGCGCCTCCCTGCCGGACCACCTGGGCACCTTCCACGGGGTGCCCGACGCGAGCGCGCCGCACCTCGAGTTCACGATCGAGAGCTTCTCCACCATCCCGCTGAGCAGCGGCGCGGACAGCGCCGAGTCCTTCGCCGTGGCCGCCTACATCGGCTCCTTCTCCGACGCGGGCGTTGGCGAGGACCACATCCCCGGCGTGGCCACGACCACCCAGATCTGCTTCGACATCGACCTCGACGGCTGGACCGCCTGCGAGGATGACTGCGACGACAGCGACCCGGCGGTCAACCCCGGCGCCTTCGAGGACTGCGACGGGCTGGACAACGACTGTGACGGGTTCCTGCTCCCCGAAGAGGAGTCCGACACAGACGGCGACAGCCTGGTGGACTGCGCGGACAACGAGGAGTGTGACGGCCTCGACAACGACGGCGACGGCAACGTCGACGAGGATCTGCCCGACTCGGACGGCGACGGCACCTGCGACGAGCTGGACGACGAGGAGTGCGACGGCATCGACAACGACGGCGACGGCACCGTCGACGAGGGCTACGACGCGGACGGCGACGGCCTGGGCGACTGCTTCGAGACCGAGGACTGCGACGGGCTGGACAACGACGGCGACGGCAGCGTCGATGAGGACACCTCGGACAGCGACGGCGACGGCCTCTGCGACGAGCTGGACGGCGAGACCTGAGACGGCATCGACAACGACGGCGACGGTACGGTGGACGAGGACATGCCCGACTCGGACGGGGACGGCACCTGCGACGACCTGGACACCGAGGACTGTGACGGGCTGGACAACGACGGCGACAGCCTGACCGATGAGGGCTTCGACCTGGACGGCGACGGGGTGGCTGACTGCTTCGACGATGAGACCTGTGACGGGGCCGACAACGACGGCGACGGACTGATCGACGAGGGCCTGCCCGACGCCGACGGCGACGGCACCTGCGACGGGCTGGACGACGAGGAGTGCGACGGGCTGGACAATGACGGCGACGGCAGCGTCGACGAGGACCTGCCCGACAGCGACGGCGACGGCACCTGCGACGACCTCGACGGGGAGTCCTGCGACGGGCTGGACAACGACGGCGACGGCCTGGTCGATGAGGGCACCGGCGACAGCGACGGCGACGGGGTCTGCGACGACCTCGATGACGAGGAGTGCGACGGCCTCGACAACGACGGCGACCACATCATCGATGAGGGCCTGCCCGACACGGACGGCGACGGCGTCTGCGATGACCGCGACGAGGAGGTCTGCGACGGCCTCGACAACGACGGCGACGGCAGCGTCGACGAGGGCACCGGCGACAGCGACGGGGACGGCCTCTGTGACGACCTCGACGAGGAGGTCTGCGACGGGCTGGACAACGACGGCGACGAGTTGGTGGACGAGGGCCTCGCGGACAGCGACGGCGACGGCACCTGTGATGACCTCGACACCGAGGAGTGCGACGGCGTCGACAACGACGGCGATCACGTCGTCGACGAGGGCTTCGACAGCGACCTCGACGGCCTGGGCGACTGCCTGGACGCCGAGGAGTGCGACAGCCTCGACAACGACGGCGACGGGCTGGTCGACGAGGACTTCGACTCGGACGAGGACGGCACCGCGGACTGCTACGACAGCGAGGAGTGCGACGGCATCGACAACGACGGCGACGGCGCGGTCGACGAGGACACCGCTGACACGGACGGCGACGGGGTCTGTGATGACCTGGACGACGAGGTCTGTGACGGGCTGGACAACGACGGCGACGGCAGCGTCGATGAGGGCACCTCGGACAGCGACGGGGACGGCGTCTGCGACGACCTCGACATCGAAGAGTGCGACGGCCTCGACAACGACGGCGACCACCGGATCGACGAGGGCCTGCCCGACACGGACGGCGACGGCGTCTGCGACGACCTCGACGGGGAGTCCTGTGACGGCGTCGACAACGACGGCGACCGCAGCGTGGATGAGGGCTTCGACGCCGACGCTGATGGCCTGGCCGACTGCTTCGACAGCGAAGAGTGTGACGGCCTCGACAACGACGGCGACGGCAGCATCGACGAGGGCCTGTCCGACGTGGACGAGGACGGCACCTGTGACGAGCTGGACGACGAAGAGTGTGACGGCCTCGACAACGACGGCGACGGCGCGGTCGACGAGGACATGGACGACTCGGACGGCGACGGGATCTGCGACGACCTGGACGATGAGGAGTGCGACGGGGTCGACAACGACGGCGACGGCAGCGTGGACGAGGGCACCTCGGACGAGGACGGCGACGGGATCTGCGACGACATCGACTTCGAGGAGTGCGTGAACCTGGACTTCGACACGGACGCCTCAGGGCTGCCCATCCTGGCGGGCCAGGACGTCTCGGACGCCTACGCGCTGTGGGGCGTGGACATCGTGACCTGGACCAGCATGGCCATGACGGACGAGGCCATGGGCATCGCCTTCGACACCTCGAACCCCACGGGCGGCGACAACGATCTGGCCACCCCCGGCTACAACAACGACGCGGAGCTGGGCAACGTGCTCATCGCCGCCGAGGATGAGGTGGACGCGGACGGCGACGGCCTCATCGATGACCCGGACGACAACGCGTCGGGGGCGTGGTTCGAGTTCTTCTTCGCTGAGGAGTCCTGCCTGTACAGCATCACGCTGCTGGACATCGAGCCCCGGTCCGGCGCGGAGATCTTCCTCTACGGCGCGGACGGCTCGACGGTCGGGTACGTGGAGGTGTACGGCGAGGGCGACAACTCGGTGGAGGTGGTCGACCTGGGCGGGGTCTGCGGGGTGACCCACATGATGGTGGACCTGTACACCTCGGGCGGCATCGACGACCTGGATCTGTGCGTGGGCGGCGAGCAGCCCGAGGATCCCGAGCCGGAGGACGAGTGCGAGGACGAGGACACCGGCCTGCCGCGCGCCGAGTTCTGAGACCACCCCCCTCCGGGGGCTTCCCGCGCCGGCTCCTGTGCCTACACCTCACAGGAGTCGGAGTGCGCGATGGTCCAACACCTTCGAGGCTGGTTTGCCCGGAGCTTTCAGCTGATGGTCATGCTCATCACCCTGGGGCTGGTCGATCTGCGGAGCGCTGACGTCGGCGGCATCGAAGATCGGACGATCGCCACGACTGAGCAGTCCGCGGACGCTCCGGGACCGGTTACCCCACCCGAATGAGCGGAAAGCCCCCCGGACTGAAGATCTACCGCGGCCTGATGAGCCCGCACGACACTCAGCGCCTGCTGGCGGAGTGCCACACCCTCCCGCCCCCGCCGGGCAACCCCCTCTTCCGCTACTTCGGCGACTTCGGCGACAACGCCGACGTCGAGGCCGTGCGCGAGTGGATGCTCCCCTGGGGCGATCACATGGTCGGCCAGGGCCTCTTCAAGCAGCGCCCCAACCAGTACCGGGTCTGCAGCTGGCGCGGCGACCTCTCCGACCAGTTCAAGTGGCACATCGACAGCACCCGCCACGGCGAGCGCATCCTCGCCGTCTGCCTCACCGACGGCCGCACCATCGGCTTCCGCCCCCGGGCGAAGCACCAGGAGCCCTACCTCCTGCACCTCGACGCCGGTGACGCCTACCTCATCCGCGCCACCGCCCGCTGGCAGTGGCTGCACCGCGTGATGCCCACCGGCCAGGGGCGCAGCGGCGGCGAGAGCTTCGTCATGGCCTACAAACGCCCAAAGGGTTGATCCCCAGAGTGCCGGACATCCCTGGTAGGCTGACGCAAACCGGGGGTCGTTCATGTCCACAATTCTCCTGCTCGCGCTCGCGGGCTGCCAGCGCGACGGCAAGCCATCAAGCGACGACAGCGCTGAGACGGGCGCGCCCTCCACGGACAGCACCTCTCCCACCAACGACACCGGCGGGGACAGCGAGAGCAGCCAACCACCGACGGACACTGTGGCCGACACTGTGGCCGACACTGAGGCCGACACTGAGGCCGACACCGCCGCTCCGATCGAACCCTCGGTCGCTGTATGGATCGAGCCAGAGCAGCCAGGCGTGGACGACACCCTCACCTGCCACTGGCTCGTCAAGCCCGACAGCGCGGTCGACAGCAGCTGGCGCGTCGGTGAGGCCAGCCAGGGCTCCGCTGAGTTCAGCTTGAGCAGCGTCTTCTCCCGAGATGACGTGATCACCTGCTCCATCGAGGCGCTGTTCGACGACGGCTCGATCCACGACTCCGCCGCGGTACAGATCCTGAACAGCCCTCCGACTGTGTCCAGCGTCACCATCTCTCCGGCCGTCCCGGTCGCCGGCGAGCCCCTCACCGCCGTCGTAGCAGCCGTCGATCCCGACGGCGATCTCCTGACCCATGAATGGGAGTGGTTCGCCGACGGCGCGCTGGCTGGGGACTCCGAAGAGCTGACCGGCGACAGCGTCACCTCTGGCGCGGTCATCACGGCCCAGGCCCGGTCCGATGACGGCGAGGCCATCAGCGCCTGGCTGAGCAGCCCGGCGGTCGTGGTGCCCTGACCCTACCCCTCGTCTGTCGTCGCGGTCTCCACGCCCAGCAGCAGCTCGTACTCCACGAAGACCGACATGCCCCCGCGGGGGATGGCGCTGCCGTGGAAGACGATGGCGTTGTCGCCCGCCGAGTAGGTCCAGCCGTCCAGCGCCCGCTCCAGCATGATCACGTCGTCCACCCACACCACCAGCGAGCCCGGGTCCGGGATCTCCGAGAGGTAGAAGGTGTCGTCCAGCCCGGAGAGATCCAGGCCGATGCGCGTGAGGATGCCCGTGTAGTCCTCGGCGCAGATGGAGTCGCGGTAGCCGTCGGTCTGGAGCACCGAGTCCACGTAGCGCTCGCCCGCGTCCGCCGCCGAGGTGCCCGACGCGCAGCCGCTGGGCAGGTCGCCCACGATGGCGTGGGCCGCGAAGCGGCCGTCGGCGGCGCCCTCGAAGTTCGTCAGGTACTGCTCGACCGACTTGCTGGAGTGGTCGTCCTCGTCGGAGAAGAACACCACGTTCAGCTGGGCGTTGTCGCGGACGAAGCCCGGGTTGGCCGCCGGGCTGAGCGCCATGCGGGCGGCCTCGAAGCCCTGCTCGTCCCGGGAGCCGGTGGTGCCCACGTCGATGGCGCGCAGGAAGGCCGCGGCGAGGTCCGGCGTGTCCTCCGTCATGATCTCGCCGCGGATCAGCCCGGCCTCGTCGCCGTCGATGTCCGTAGTGATGACGCCGATCTGAAAGTCGGCGTAGCTGCCCTCGACCACGTCGATGAAGGCCTGGAAGTTCTCGGCGAGCAGCACCTGCTCCTCGGCCATCGAGGCCGAGTTGTCCACCACGAACAGCAGATCCGCGGCGGTCACCACGTCCGGTTGATCGAAGTTGTCCGTGACCGTGCGCTCGGTGTACTCGTAGTCCGAACAGGCGGTCGCCAGTACCAGCGCGGCGTACAGCATGTCCGCATCGTATCAGGCTGGCGCGCGGCGGTGTCAGTAACGGTGTTAGCCTCGGGACTATGCTCGCCCTGCTGTTCGCATGCTCCCAGGCCATCGAGGTGCCGCCCGAAGCGGTCGTCGGCCTGGAGGTGCAGCCCGCCGCCCAGGTCATCATCACCGGGCCCAGCGGCGGCGAGGCCGTGCAGTTCAGCGCCTCCGCGCGCACCGAGGACGGCGCGCTGGAGCCGGTGGCGCTGGTGGAGTGGAGCGTCTCCAACCTCTCCGCGGGCACCATCGACGAGGCCGGCCTGTTCCTGCCCTCGACCAACAACGGCGGCGAGACCTGGGTGACCGCCCGCTTCAACGGCGTCGAGGCCCAGGCGTCCCTCTCGGTCATCTACCAGGAGCGCATCGTCGAGGAGGGCGCCAACCCCGGCCTGTTCACCGGCGGGGCGAGCGACGGCGGCGACCTCTGGCTCTACCCCGAGGACGGGGTGAACATCCCCCGCAACACCCCCAGCATCGACTTCCAGTGGTCGGACCTGGCCGCCGACACCTACCGCCTGGAGCTGCGCAGCGCCTCGACCGACCTCACCGTCTTCACGACCGCCCCCGGCTGGGAGGCCGCCGCCGACCTGTGGACCGCCATCGTGGCCACCAACGCCGGCGGCGAGGTGGAGCTGGATCTCACCGCCGCCACCGCCGACGGCCTGGTCAGCTCGGCGCCCCTGCGCGTCGCCGTCAACCGCATGGACGCCGCGGGCTCCATCCTCTACTGGTCCACCAGCACCCAGGGGTTCATGAAGATCCCCTACGGCGACGAGTCGGAGGAGTTCCTCACCGTCAACCAGACCGGCCGCTGCCAGGGCTGCCACGCCGTCTCCAGCGAGGGCCTGTTCGCCTTCACCTACGACGGCGGCAACGGCCCGCTGGGCGTAAAGACCCTGGGGCTGGACGACGTGATGCCCCCGGAGAACACCACCTTCTTCGGCAACTTCAAGTCCTTCTCGCCGGACAGCGACTACCTGATCACGACCTACGGCGGCGCGCTGCTGCTCTACGACGGCCGCACCAGCGAGTACCTGCACGACGTGCCGCTGCCCGAGGGCACCTTCGCCACCCACGTCGACTGGTCCCCCGACGGCGATCGGCTGGTGGTCACCCTCCACGACGGCGGCGAGGGCTGGGCCGACTGGGTGCTGACCAGCGGCGGCCGGATCGCGGTGATGGACCACCTGGGCGACGGCGGGTTCGGCACCCCGGAGGTGCTGCACGACCCGGACGATCCCTTCCGCGCCTACTACCCCACCTGGTCCCCCGACGGTCGCTGGATCGCCTTCAACGTCTCCACCGGCGACGCCTACGACGATCCGGACGCCGAGCTGTGGGTGATCGACGGCGACGGCGGCGATCCCGTGCTGCTGGAGGCCGCCAACCAGGTGGGAGAGCTAAGCAACTCCTGGCCGCGCTGGGGCCCGCTGCCGGACGACGACATCCTCTGGCTCACCTTCGCCTCGCGCCGCGCCTACGGCCGCTACTCCGACCCCGAGCTCCCCAACCCGCAGATCTGGGTCGCGG
>Ga0316204_10010568_pt1 | contig 11851 bp, 10 predicted proteins | sample 6monrhotite_MG_2_FD_205661 | JGI IMG/M metagenome (GOLD analysis project Ga0316204, IMG submission 205661) | Microbial mat bacterial communities from mineral coupon in-situ incubated in ocean water Damariscotta River, Maine, United States -... | ecosystem: Environmental > Aquatic > Marine >...
ACTTCAACATTTTCTATGTGGTTTAAGTTGATGATTTGTTGTCGATTGGCTCTAAAAAACACATCATCAGGTAAATTATCTGAAATTTTATTTAAAGACTTATATATCAGTGGACAGTTATCTTGAAAATAAACCTTTGTATAATTGCCCAAGGTTTCAAACAATGAAATTTGTGAGAGTGCAATCATCCAACAGTCTTCGCCTTCTTTAATAAATATTTGCGAGTCTTTAGTGAGTTTTTTATTTTGACTAGTATGATTTTGCGACAGTTTTGGTATCAATTTTTCTATGGTTTGATTAAAACGTGTTTGGCTAATGGGTTTGAGTAAATAATCAAATGCATTGTACTCAAAGGCCTTGATAGCAAATTCATCATAAGCAGTGGTAAATATAACAACGGGTATTTGGTCAAGTTTTTCAAGCAAAGAGAAGCCGTTTCCGCCTGGCATATTGATATCTAAAAATATAAGTTGTGGGTTGTGCTTTTTTATTTCAATGAGTGCATGGTCTACATTTTCAGCTTCAGCCACAATTTGAAATTGTGGATGTTGAACTAACAACTCTTTTAAGTCGTTACGTGCAAGACGAGAATCCTCAATAATAATAGCTGAATAGTTCATCATTTCAATGGAATAGTTATTTTTGCATGAACAAAATTGCCTTTTTCAAAAAGATTAAAACTTGCTGACTCTGTATATATTAATTGAAGTCGTTTTTTAATATTTTTAAGCCCTAATTGTGTGGACTGGCTTGTTTTGACTAATTGACCGTTGTTGCTTACCAATATATCTAACATATTTTCATTTTTTTGAATAGTGAGTGAAATTGTGCCTCCGTTTTGTTGATTTGATATGCCATGTTTAACCGCATTTTCAACTAACATTTGTATGATCATTGGCGGTATTTCTATAGTTAATAATTGCTTGTCAATTTCAATACTGTGTTCTAATCTTTCTTCTAATTGAATCTTTGATAGAGCTAGATAATTTTCTACCATTTCTAACTCTTCAGATAATTTTATTTTATTGACAGAGTGATTAGCAAGAGAATAACGTAACATTTCTGATAATCTTGTGATCATGTCACGCGCTTTATATTTGTCTTCTAAAATGAGTGCTCGAATATTATTTAAACTATTAAACATAAAATGAGGGTTGATTTGTCCTTTCAATGTATTTAATTGACCTTCATTAAGGCTTGATTGTAGTGCGAATTGTTTCGCTTTTGCTAGTCTAAGTCGAATGATGGCTTTAATACTGATATAAAAAACTAGCCAAAATAACATAAAAATAAATGAATTTACGAAGCTGCTAATTAAAATTATAGTGGTTATTTCTATACTTTTATCATGAAGTGAATTATAAGCAATGAAAGTCAATATCATCATCTGTGAAAAATACAACAATGCAGCAGCAATATAAGCAAGGCTAATTTTTATGAAAGTTTTACTAGCAAGCTTTTCAAAATCAATGTTCTTTTTTATGAAAGATCGTAGCCAGCTTGAGGCAATTATTCCTGAAAGTAAAATAATCAAGCCTTCAAAAAATATATAGGTTGGTTTTAAGGGCGTTTCTATTAGTATTTTTGCCCATGAATTTATGGCAGGAAAACTCCAGCCTATTATTTGTAAAATCCAATATATTTTATTTTGAATTGACTTCATTGATTTGATTGTTTTATAGCATATTCTGTTCTTACTATACCATAGATAAATGTAATCATTATTAATGATGTAATGTATAAGGGATTGAAAAAAAATGCCTGTTTGAACATAAAACTAGCAAAGGATACAATCATTAAGGCTATACCTATTTTGATAAACTCGTGTGAGGAATATATTTGAGCAAAATCCCAGTTCTTTTGGTTTTTCATTGATAAAGGTGTTCGGTAACCATAAAAATAATTGATTTTTTTTGGAGGAAATTTTAGCGTAAGAATACCTAATATAATGATTATCCACCCAACCATAGCAGGGATTAATCTTAATACATTTTGTTCTGTAATTTCACTCATCATTATTTACTCGAAAATCTATTATTAATCCATTTAGTCAAAAGCTTTAATACAATAGGAGAGATTGTTTCTTCAATTTCTCCATATTCGTTAGATGCTCCTGTTTTTGCTGTTTGAAATAAATGGTTCAATCCTTTTAGCTCTTTTATTGTGACATCATTATTATCTGCTGTTTTTAATGATTGTTTAATGCCATTTAAATTTAATTTTGGAACGACTTGAAAATCTAATTCACCATTAATTGCTAAAGTTGGACAGTTTACATGGCTTAGATAATCATCAGGGTTGGTTCGAATAAAATATGACATCCATGGAGAACTCACACTTTTTGCTACTTCTTGAATTTTTTCATCAGAAAAATGCTTAGATAATGTTGTTGAATGTTTTGTCTTCTCCTCTTTTAAAAATGTAATGACCTTTTTAGATAGCTCCTGTAAATTTGGCTCGCTTTGTACTATTTTAAATAGTTTTTCTGAAACTGCATGACTAAAATTAATTTCCTCTGTATTTGTACCAGCTAGTTCGGCCGCTTTTTTTGTTTGAGTTAATAAAATTTGAGCGCCATCAATTCCAAGACCCGCAAGCAATACAATAAAAGCCACGTCTTTGTTATTTGCTGCTACCATTGGTGCGATCAACCCACCTTCTGAATGACCTATTAAACCTATTTTATCTACATTTATGCTATCAGATCGCGTTTTAAGATAGTCTATAGCGGCCTGTGTATCTGAGGCAAAGTCCATAGAAGTTGCATTTATATGTATGCCTTCTGATTGAGCAACACCTCTGTCATCATATCGCAGTACAGCAATTCCATGGCGTGTTAAATAATCCGATAAAACTAAGAAAGGTTTTTGATTAAATGCTTTGAGTTCGCTATCTCGATTTTGAGGGCCACTACCACTAATTAATATCGCAACAGGAGGCTTGTTAACATTAACAGGGAGGGTTAATGTTCCAACTAACTTAATATTATTAGCTTTTGAATTAATAAAAGAAACTTCTTCAGACAAATACGGGTAAGGTTTTATTGGCTCTTGATATCTTGGTTCTTGCTTTTTAACTGCAACTACAGCTTTTGTTAGTTCTAATGGGAGACTCTTCCCGCCTTGAGAAAATGTCCCTATTATTTTTTCCTTTTCATAACGGCCCTTGAAGGTTACACCCATATTCTTTATCTTAATTTCAATATTGTCACCATCAAAGTGTGTAGATGTTGTTGGCAATCCCTTGGCATTTTGATCGGGTGAATCCATAGTTGATATATATTTTTCATCAATATAATCAATATGAAAAGAGATGCGTAATTTGGTCCCTTGTATATCTAATTTACCATGCCAATCGCCAGTGATATCTGTTGCATAAGTATTAAGTGATATTAATAATAGTAACACTAAAAAACGCATAACTCTCTCCAAATTTAATATATAAACATCGTAGTTTATATGTACTTATACAAGAGTGTGTCAAAATTATGATAAGCGGGGTTATTCCAATTTGAACGGTTAAAATATTAAAATCTAACTTTTCTTTATGGGCTTTTGCCACCCTTCAATGGTTTTTTGATGGGCTCTAGAAATCGTAAGTTTGCCAGCTACAGCATCTTTTGTGATAGTGCTTCCAGCACCAATAGTGGCTCCCTTTCCTATAGTGACAGGAGCGATAAGTTGTGAGTCAGAACCGATAAAAACTTCATCCTCTATAATGGTCTTAAATTTGTTAACGCCATCGTAGTTACAAGTTATGGTGCCTGCGCCGATATTGACGTGATCTCCAATTTCACAATCGCCTAAATAAGTAAGGTGACTGGCTTTTGAATTCTCGCCAATAATAGTTTTCTTGGTCTCAACAAAATTGCCTACTTTTGCCTTTTTACCAATGACAGTACCTGGGCGTAATCGTGCATAAGGTCCTATGTCACATTCGCCTTTTGTAATGACATCTTCTAGCATCGAATGAGGTGCTATGCGCGTTCCTGTGCCTAATTTACAGTTTTTTATGATACTATAGGCGCCTATTTCTACATCCTCTGCAATGTCGTTATGGCCTTCAAGAATGACACCTGTATCTATGACAACATCTTTGCCGCAGATCACTTGACCTCTAATTTGAACTGTTTCTGGAACGGGTAAATATGCCCCTTTTAGCATGAGTTGTTTGGTTAGTTGTGATTGTATAAGAGATTCACATTCTGCAAGTTGCTTCCTATCATTAATGCCTTTAATACTATTGTGGTCACTTGAGATAACCGAATGAAAACTTTTGTTGTCTGCATGAGCCAATGCTAATATATCAGTTAAGTATAATTCTTTTTGAGCATTGTTAGCATTAATTTGTTGAATCCATTTGTTCATGTCTTCTGCTCTGGCCATTATGATACCAGAGTTAATTTCATTGATCTTTTTTTGCGTTTGAGTCGCATCTTTTTCTTCAACTATATATTCTACTAAACCGCTTGCGTCTTTATGTATTCGCCCATAACCATATGGATTATCGATATTGGCAGTTAATACTGCCTGATCAAAATTTAACAAAGCTTGTAATTCAACTGTTAAAATCAATGGAGCATCACCGACCAATACCAAAACTTTTGCGTCATTATCAACATTGGGCATGGCTAATTGCACAGCATGACCTGTTCCTTGAGGATTTTTCTGTTCTACCCAAGTAATTTTTTCATTTACTAAGTGGCTTTTTAACTGTTCACCTTGATGGCCATATATCATTATTATTTTGCTAGGCTTTAATTCTTTGCTGGTATCAAGGACTTGATCAATTATCGTGCTGCCAGCAAGTGGGTGTAGGACTTTAAGTTTTTTTGATTTCATTCGAGTGCCTTTACCTGCAGCAAGAATAATGATATTTAATGTGTTCGGCATAGGTTAATGCTAAATTTTGGTGTGAAAACATTTATTTTACACCAACTATGAAACTTGTTGATAAAAATCTACAAATGAAAATCTATTCAGTTAAAATAGTCAAAAATAATATTAATGAGATGATTAATGCCTACATTTCCAACAAGTTTTTACAAATACCGTGTTTATTATGAGCACACAGATGGCGGTGGTGTGGTTTATCATTCTAGATATTTGAACTTTTTTGAGCGGGCGCGGACTGATTGGTTAAGAGATAAAGACATCTTTCAGTCAAAATTACAACGCAATGAAAATATTGTCTATGCTGTAACTTCTGCTGATATTAAATTTAAAAAACCCGCTAGGATGGATGATGCGTTAACAGTGAGCTGTCAATTGATTAAAATTAAAAATGCAAGTATTGAGTTTTACCAAGAGATGTATAATGATGTTGATCTGCTGCTTGCAACGGTTGTTATCAAGGCTGCTTGCTTAAATGCAGATACTTTTGGTGTCACGGCATTTCCAAAACATTTAAAAGAAAGTCTTATAAAAATTTAAGACGTAAATTATAAAAGAGGAATATCATATGAACGAAGATTTTAATTTTATAGAACTAATAATGAACGCAAGTCTTCCTGTGAAAGCAGTGATGTTGTTATTGGTTTTAGCTTCAATTACCTCATGGTGGATGATTTTTGCAAAATGGATGAGTTTGAAAAGTGCGGAAAAAAAGAGCAAAAAATTTGAAGACACTTTTTGGTCAGGTGTTGATTTAAATAAACTGTATGATTCATTAATCAAAAACAAAAAGAAATCCACAGGTATGGAGCAAATATTTGAATCAGGCTTTAGAGAGTTTTTACGCTCAAGGAAGGCATCTCAGTCAGATATTAAAGCCACTGAATCTGCAGATCGTGGCATGAGAATTGCTTTAAATAAGGAAATTGATGGACTAGAAAGACATTTGCCATTTTTAGCGACTATTGGGTCAATTAGCCCCTATGTTGGATTGTTAGGGACTGTTATTGGTATCATGATTTCATTCCAGGCACTTTCAAATGTCACGCAAGCCACTATTGCTTTGGTTGCACCAGGTATTTCAGAAGCATTGATAGCTACCGCTATGGGTTTGTTCGCTGCTATTCCTGCTGTTGTTTTTTATAATAATTTTAATTCAAAAGTTGAAAGATTGTATAGTTCGTATGATATTTTCAAAGAGGAATTTTCAACAATATTGCATAGACAAATAGGTGGATAATAATGAGACGCCGTAAAAAAATGATGGCTGAAATTAATGTGGTGCCTTATATTGATGTCACATTGGTATTGCTCATCATATTTATGATTACGACTCCCTTGTTAAATTTAGGTGTTGAAGTCAGTTTGCCAGAGTCAAATGCCAATACTGTAACAATTGAAACAGAACCTGTGATTATAAACATTGATGATAAAGGAAATTTCTTTTTAAGTAAAGGAGGTGACTTTGAGCCAATTAATGAAGATCAACTGGCTATCAAGTTGGCCGCTTTTATTAGAGCTGATAAAGACTTACCAATTTTGATTGGCGCCGACAGAAAAGTTGACTATGGTCGTGCCTATGAAGCCATGGTTGTTGCTCAACAAGCTGGTGCTACCAAAGTAGGTTTGATTTCTGATCCCGTTTCAATGGATAAATAATAAGTGGTATGCTAGAAACACATATAAAAATTTTGGCTAGTTTTTATACCGCGCTATTAATAGCAGCTGTGGCATCATTATTGGTGTTTGGTGGATTTAAATTTAAAAGTCATTCGGTTAAAGGCAAAGTGATAAGTGCCACAATGGTCGATATTTCTCAATTAAAACCCAATACTAAAAACCGTCAACCAGTTAAAAAACCTCCAGTCAAAAAACCTCCAGTTAAAAAACCTCCAGTCAAAAAACCTCCAGTTAAAAAACCGCCGGTCAAAAAACCTCCAGTTAAAAAACCGCCGGTCAAGAAACCATCAGTCAAAAAAATTATTGAGCCAAAAATAGATGTTGCAGCACAAGAGCTTGAAAGGCAAAAATTGCTTGATCGTGAAAAGCGTCGGAAAGAAATACAAAAGAAAAAGTTATTAGCTCAAAAAAGAAGCGAACAAGCTGAACAAGATCTAAAGGATTTAGCTAACAAGATAAAAAATGAGGAAAATGAAAGACCTATCGAAAACATAGGCAATAAACTAGGTGATATAGAAGCCAATGAACTCAATCAATTGATGGCAAGATATCAACAAAGTGTGATAAAAAAAGTTAATGATCAATGGAGAAGACCTGCAACTGCAAACAAAGATCTGTTGTGTTATGTCAGAGTTAGACAAATTCCTGGTGGTGGTGTTATTGATGCAACAATTGCTTCACCTTGTAATGCAAATTCAATTGTTAAAAGATCTATAATTGCGGCCATTAAAAAAGCGGATCCATTGCCCTATAAAGGATTTGAAAAAGTATTTGATAGATCTTCAGTTTTTATTTTTCGACCTGAAGAATAAATTATTGTAATCATTTTACATTTGAAAAACTGACCCTACAAAAAACCAAGCATTTTATAGCGATATTGTTGAATGTATTAGTTACATAGTCATCTTTATGTAACAAAATTTATGAGTTGTAATTTTACTATTGTTTCAATAAATCTTTTGAAATACAATATGTACGAAGATTCTAATAGTATAATTAGTGAAATTAACATAATGTGAGTAACTAAATGATGAGTCATAATTTCAACACTATTAAGCTCAATTTTATTCAGTTGTTAGTGATAATAATTTTTATATTTCAGGTGAATTATAGTCATGCTGAAGATTCGGAAATTTTTATAAACGAAGGTCTTGGTGGCTCATGGTATAACCGAGACACATCTGGTCAAGGAGTGTTAATAGATGTTAACTCTGAATTAGAATTCATCTTTTTAGCTTGGTTTACATATAATAATGAAATTGATTCTCAGTCCTCAGATATTAGAAATCATCGGTGGTTTACCGCCAGTGGAAATTATTCCGGTAATCATGCGCAGTTAAAATTGTATGAGACAAAAGGAGGGAGATTTGATGAGGGTACGCCTGTAGTAACCCAAGAAGTTGGAATCATTGAGATTGAATTCAATAGCTGTGTGAATTCAAAATTAACCTTTACTATTGAAGAGGAACAATTGACAGGCATTATTGATTTAGTTAGGTTAACTCCAGATGTTCTCTGTCAGACGTTTAATAATCAAATTCCAAGTAAAACGATTAATGCAGTATCATCCAAAACTATATTAAAAACAAGTAATGATGGTGAAATTAATACAGGCATTAATGGAGGGTGGTTTGAGCCTGCTACTTCAGGACAAGGGTTATTGATTGATATTATTCCTGAGGCTGATGCTTTCTTTGCTGGTTGGTTTACCTATGACGAGAATGCTTTAAATAGTCAAAGATGGTATACCTTAAATGGAAGTTATAGTGGATCTATTGCTACATTAGAAATATATGAAACTAGCAATGGTTTATTCAATCAAACAACAGAAACAATAGTGACAAAAGTAGGGGATGCACAACTTCAATTTTCAAATTGTCAACAAGCCACTTTAGATTATCAATTTGATTCAGGAGTTTCTGGAACAGTTGAATTGAAGCAACTAATTAATAGTCATTTATGCGATGTATTACAAATAGAAACTGTTGAAATTCCAAATGAAGTTGATAACAGTTCGATAACTGCATTTTATGATGTTTCTGTAGTATCAATGAAAGATGAAATCCTATTGCCACATCAAACAGTCTTGGTTGAAAACGGTATAATCATTAAGGCGGACCATTTTACGCGTGTCCTTATTCCTGAAGAAGCAATCGTTCTTGATGGCAGAAATAAATATTTAGGCCCTGGTTTAACAGAAATGCATATGCATATTGGCTCAGGAGGATTTATAAATGCTAAAGAAGCTGGATTACTTTTGATAGCTAATGGCGTAACTACAGTGCTAAGTATGGGCGATCGTCTTAATGTCTTTGTTCCAGAGTTTGGCACGATGACAGTGCCCAAACTAGGAAATTTATTTGAATCTGGTGAGATTCTTGGCCCTAATTTGATTGCTGGTAGTGTTGCTTTTGGCGGTACAATTGGTGATGGTGATGAATTAACTATTGCTACAGTTACTGAGGCCATAGCATATGCCAGTAAAATAAAAAATGCGGGTTATGAATATTTAAAGGAATATTGGTTTTTAAGTCCTAATGTTTTAAATCAATTTGATTCTGAAAGTGTCAATCTTGATTTGCCAATTATCGGCCATATTCCAAGAAACAGACCAATGGAAGAGTCTTTGTCAAAGGGTCATAAGATGGCAGCTCATATACAAGAGCCTTACGTCACTTTTATGAATAGTCAAATGGATGCAAGTTTAATTGAACCAACAGCGCAGATATTATTAGATAATGGGACATTTGTAACGCCAACTTTAGCTGTGTTTGAATCTTTTGTCCGTGTATATGGTACTAATTTAGAACAATATAATGCACTCAGGTCACGCGAAGGAAATCAGTATATATCACCATTAATAAAGAGTTATTGGCAATCCTATTATAGTAATCCCTTTAATCAAAGTTCAACGGCTGTACCTGGCGGCTTTGATCCTTTGTACCATTTTTTTGAACAGATGATTGTCAGTTATTACCAAGCTGGTGTGCCGTTGTTAATAGGTACAGATGCGCCAGGTTTTCCAGGTGTTATGCCTGGGTTTGGTGTGATCGTGGAAATGGAGCTGTTAACAGGTTTAGGTTTGCCCACTTATGAAGTTTATAAAGCGGCTTCTAAAAATGCAGGTCAATTTGTTGATGAGACTCTCAACCCCGAAATTAGTTTTGGTACTATAGAAGAAGGTAAAAGAGCCGATTTAATATTATTAAACTCAAACCCATTTGAATCAGTAGATAATCTTAAAAGACCATTGGCAGTTATGGCAAGGGGTCGATTGTGGTCACAAACATTTTTACAGAGTCAGTTAGATGTGCTTGAAGAAAAATATTCGAACAAGCAATTTGATATAATAAATCAAAAAGATTTGTATTTAGATTCTATGTATTGTGTTGAACATTTGTTTGATTTAAAGATAAAAGATTAAGATATGAGTCTCACATATACAGTTTTTTACTTATGAATAAACTCTAATTTGAGTGTTTGATTTCATAAGAAGGACCTTGGATATTTATTGTCAGGGCGTAGTTGAACCTGAATGATCATAATTCTAAGTTAACACTAAATTTTGTTGATATTTATAGTAAACTTTATGTTATTATTATTTGATGAAAATAGCAATAGTCGCCAGCCGTTCAGAAAAATCTCAAGAGTCTTATAAACAACTGACTCAAAAATACCATGCACATATTGTTAATGAAAAACATGCCGATGTCATTGTTGCACTAGGCGGTGATGGTTTTATGCTAAACACTCTGCATCATTTTCTTGAGTCTGATAAGCCAGTGTATGGAATGCGAAGAGGTACTGTTGGATTTTTAATGAATCGTTATCAATTAGGTGATTTGATTGTGCGTTTAAAAAAATCTCAAGTGACAACTTTGCACCCGTTAAGAATGTTGGCCACTACGACTCATGGTGAACACTTTGAAGCATTGGCCATTAATGAAGTATCTCTCATAAGGCAGACTAGGCAATCATCTCGCATTGGTATATCAATTAATGGACAAAATAAAATTCAACAATTAGTGGGCGATGGTATTATGTTAGCCACACCTGGAGGCTCAACTGCTTATAATTTATCAGCACATGGGCCAGTTTTGCCTTTAGGTTCTGAAATTTTAGCATTAACGCCTATTAGTCCCTTTCGCCCTAGACGTTGGAAGGGTGCAATTATTCCCTCGGATGCGCATATAAAATTTTCTGTGCAAGATTGCGCTAAACGACCGGTTAGTGCAACAGCAGATAATTTTGAAGTCAGAGATGTTGATTTTGTTGAAGTGTTTGAAGACCGATCGATTTCTTTAAAATTATTATTCGATCCCGAACACCGATTAGAAGATAGGATCATAAATGAACAATTCATTATCTAATCAACCAGAATATAACCCAGTTCTGGTCATAGCTGTTTCTTCGAGAACATTGTTTGATTTGAAAGATGAACATGATATTTATCTCAATAAAGGCGTTGATGAGTACCGATCATATCAATTGTCACATGAATCAGAAGTTCTTAAACCTGGAATTGCTTTTACATTGGTTAAAAAACTTTTAGCGATAAAACACCCGGTCACTAACGCTCCATTAGTAGAAGTTGTGTTGGTCTCTAGAAATAATGGGGATACAGGATTAAGGATATTTAATTCGATTTTGCATTATGACTTGAATATTGAAAGAGCGGCATTTTCTAATGGAAAGTCTCCCTATGGATATCTGAAAGCATTCGGTGCTCATTTATTTTTATCAGCACATAATAAAGATGTGGAGCTTGCATTAAAAGCAGGCTATGCATCTGCCCATTTAATGACTCGAAATATTGAAAATGATATTGAGAGCGAGAAAACCATTGATAAGCAGGTGAGAATAGCTTTTGATGGAGATGCGGTGTTGTTCTCTGATGACTCTGAAAAAATATATAAACAACAAGGGCTGCAAGCATTCAAAGATAATGAACATAATCATGCAGAAGTTCCATTAGGAGGAGGCCCATTTAAACCATTTTTAATGGCATTACATCATTTGCAATCTTTATTTAAGGTCGATGAAACACCCATAAGGACGGCGTTAGTGACAGCCCGTTCAGCACCATCACATAAACGTGTTATTTTAACCTTAAGAGATTGGGGTATTCGTATTGATGAAGCCTTATTTTTAGGGGGCTTAAACAAGTCAGAATTTCTTAAGGCTTTTAATGCAGATATCTTCTTTGATGATCAGTTAATCCATATACAATCGGCCAGTGAAAGTAAACTAACATCTGGCCATGTACCGCATGGGATTGC
>Ga0316204_10010569_pt1 | contig 11850 bp, 9 predicted proteins | sample 6monrhotite_MG_2_FD_205661 | JGI IMG/M metagenome (GOLD analysis project Ga0316204, IMG submission 205661) | Microbial mat bacterial communities from mineral coupon in-situ incubated in ocean water Damariscotta River, Maine, United States -... | ecosystem: Environmental > Aquatic > Marine >...
CGAGATTGCGCGGCAAAATCCGTCGGTTCAAGTAATCGGAGGATGCTGCGGTACCGACATGCGTCACTTAAAATCGATGGTCAGCGAGCTTGTTTAGCTAACCTACTTCAACGGCCCTATCCGGACCTTCGACCTGATTTCACTATGCCGCGGTGCGGCCCGTCAGAGGAGACATTCGCTGCATACGCAGCATCATGGACTCGACGGTACATCGAACGGCTCCGTTTCCAGAATGCCTTTTGACAGGTCTTTCAGAACTGCAGCAAACGCATTCTTGTCCAACTTGTAGAACACCCAGTTCTTGATCTTTTTCGATGTCACGAGATTGGCCGCGGCTAGCACCTGCATATGTTCGGTGACGGCAGGCTGGCTCAGCTTGATCTTCTTCGTGATGAACCCGACGCAGACGCCATCTGCAACAAGATCGCCATCGCGTTGCGGCGGGAAGTGGGTGGTTGGGTCCGCCAGCCAGTGAACGATGGTAAGGCGTTTCGGGTTGGAAAGGGCCCGCAAAACCTCTGCCGTTGACTCAATTTCTTTCTGCATATAGCAATAATCCTATATAGGTTGTCCCCTATATTTAGTGAGAAGGTGCTGCAAGTGAAACGGCATGTCACGTAAAATCGGCCTGATCGGCGGTCTGGGCTGGCCCGCGACGGTCGCCTACTACGAAGCCATTTGCAGGGCAGCCGAAGCGGCCGGTCACAAGGGATCGCCCGAGATGACAATCGAGTCGCTTGATATGTCTGCAACCGTCGCCGCACGCGGCGTTGCGGGAGATGAGAAGAGTTGGGCAGGTTTTGACGACATCTTCAGGCTGGCACTTGGAAGGTTGTCGGCGGCCGGTTGCGATTGTGCCGCCATCGCCAGTGTCACACCGCACAACCGATTGCATGCCATTTCGCGAGATACGCCCCTGCCCGTCATTGGCGTCGTGGATGCAGTAACCGAAACGGTCCGCCCCGGGCCGCATAACAGGGCCATTGTTCTTGGCACAAGCGTCACGATGGAAGGCAAGCTCTTTGACGATGTGCTGGCGGAAATGGGTGTCACGGCAATCCAGCCAAACAAGACCGACGTGACCGAAATGACCAGCCTTCTCGATGAATTTTTCTACCCGGGACGAGCCACCGAAGGCCGGGACAGCCTGATCGCCTTCATCAGATCGATTGTGGGAGACCGGAGCGGAGTGCTGATCATTCTGGCCTGCACCGATCTGACGCCGGCGTTTCCCGAGAGCGCGGATCAGTCAAGGTTCACCGCTGACGGGTTTGATTTTCTGGACACAACGGCGGCCCATGTTGAGGCGATCTTGAAAGCTGCCAAGATCGCAATGCCCGATCAAACAGTTTGATAGTGAATTTGCAATAAAAGGGACAGCCCATGCTCCAGTTTGACGCCGAAACCACCCGATTGCTGACGATCGCCTATGAGGGCGCCGAGTTAACCCGCAGGCGGCAAGCTTCTTTTGACGCGCTGAAACCCAGTCCTGATGACACTATCCTTGATGTGGGATGCGGAAATGGTTTGCTCACAGTCGAACTCGCGCGGGCGGTTGGACCCTGTGGCAAGGTCATCGGCGTCGACCCGAGCGTGGATATGTTGGCGGCTGCGAAGGAGCGCTGCGCGTCCTACGACAACGTAGACTTCTTGGAAGGCGTCGCCGATGCAATCCCGCTCGCCGACGCGACCGCCGACAAAGCCGTTTCCGTACAAACGTTTGAGTACATCGAAGACGTTTCCGGCGCGGTCGATGACGTCCTGCGCTGCCTGAAGCCCGGTGGACGGCTTGTCATCAGTGACTTGCACTTTGGGACGTTCGTCTGGGCGAGTGATGATCCTGAACGCATGTCAAAAATGATCGCGTCATGGGACCATCACTTTGTCAGTGGTACGCTGCCGGAGCGACTGCCAAGCCTCCTGAAAGCCAAGGGGCATGAGATCCAAGCCGTTGTGCCGCACAACATGACCGACCACGAGCTCAAGCCCGACGGCCTTGCGATCATGATGATGCATCTGATGAAGAATTATGCGGTTGCGAACGAACACGTCGAGGAGGCCGAGGCGCAGGCCTGGTTCGACGAGCAAGTCAGCCTTGCGAAAGAAGGACGGTTCTTCTTTTCGCTCACCCAGTTTGTTGTCGTCGCGCGAAAGGCAGGCTGACCCTAACCCAGCCTTGCAGCTTCGCCGAACCGGACCTTCGCCGCACAAGCAAGCTTGTAGGGCGAAAAGAGTCTGAAAATTTGGATCAAAATCACGCCCGGAGCGTTCGAATGTGTCGTCTCAGTCCACGAAACGGGGGTTTTTCGAACGACCTTGCCAATCAACGCTTATTTTCAAGCGGGTCAAGCCAGCAGTACAGACCGCCGACGAGTTGCTACGTAGATCGCACCAATTATCATAAGATTCACGAGACCGAAGACAGTAGCATTCGCAAACGCCCAGAAGTACGCGCCTGTTACATCGAATGTCAGTCCGCCTTGCCAGCCGCCGGCCGCGTGACCGAGCCAAGCAAAAGCAAGCACAATACCGGTCGCCGAGGCGCGTCGGGATGCTGGCGTGAGAGCACGCACAGACACCAATACGCCGGTCATCACGCCGCCATAGCCAAACCCATAGAGAACGACGAAAACCCAGAACGCCTGCAGTGTTCCGAGCGTCATGAAGCCAAGCATCAACGCAGTTTGCCAAGCCGTGGCCACCATCCACGCCCGAAGCGGGCCAATCGTGTCGGCAAGCCGTCCAAAAAAGATGCGCCCTGCAATTGCTGTTATGAGCATGAGAAGCAAGGGACCACCAGCTTCAGCGCCGACTCCGCAAACGATCTGAATGAGAGGCACAAGGTGGATAAGAGGCACCGCCATGCCTGCACAGCACCCCAAAACCGCGATCGACAAGGCGGGAAGAACCAGACGGGGCGAAAGCGTCGGACCGCTTTCCGCCTGGGCCGCGGAGTCCCCATTGCCTTCTGGGGGATCGATCATCACGAAGGACAATGGCACCAAAACGACCGCGCATATTACCCCGAGGTAGCTCAGCGCGCTCTGCCACCCCACGGTTTCGATAAGGTATCCGGAGCCGAACGGTACGAGGCCCTGGCCTACCGCCTGCCCAGCCGAAGCGATGCCTATCGCAAGTCCCGCTCCGCGTCGGAACCAGCCGCCAACCAAGGCAATAACGGGCGCAAAGAAAGCCCCGCCGCCGAGAGCGCCTGCAACAAAGAACAAGGCGTAGAATTGCCATAGTGCAGTGGCGTGGGCGGACAGCATTAGGGCTGCACACATTGCACCCGCGCCAATGAGGCAGACTGTACGGGTCGCCGCCCTATCGGCAAGAAAACCCATTGCAATGCCGCCGAGCGCAATGCCGATCAGCCCGAAGGAATTGATGGCCGAGGTCTCTGCTCTTTGCCAACCGAATGCTTCCTCGAGCGGCACCAGAAACGCAGACATCCCATTCACGAGGGTTCCCATCGCCACTGCCAGAAGCATGGCCGCGGAGATGGCGACAACCCATCTGAACCGCGATTCTGGGATCTCTGCGACTTCTTTCACTTGAATGGCTATCCTTCATTTGAACCCAATCGAGTTGATCCGACTGCTAAATCGCTGCAATCCTTATGTTACTTCACTAGTGAGTATACCTATGGAGGATGGATTTGGGTCAGACTGGCACTCGAGAGAAGATTCTTGCCGCCGCCTATCGGCTTTTCTATCGAGAGGGGTTTTCGAGGGTCAGTGTTGATGCGATCGCTGAGGCCACCGGTGTCACAAAGCGCACCATCTACTACCATTTCAAGAGCAAGGATGACATCGTCGCAGACGTTCTAAACGCACAGCATGATTATGTCCTCGGTCGGTTCAAGGCCTGGGCGGGGCCAAGGGAAACACCCCTAAACCAAGTCATCGAGAACCTGTTCCTTCAACTCACGGACTGGGCTGATGGTGACAACTATATGGGGTCAGGGTTCACACGGATCTCTACCGAGCTTGCCGATCGTCCGGGTCACCCGGCACGTCTGGCAGCCAGCGCGCACAAGACAATGACAGAGAAATGGTTGTCTGAACTGCTTCATGATCATGGGCTGGAAAGAAATGGCGAAATCGCTAGACAGGTAATGGTCTTGATTGAAGGCAGCATGAGCCTTGCTCTGATCCACGGCGATACCTCTTACTTCCAGGCTGCCGGGAGAGCAGCAGGTGAGTTGGTCTCTCTGTCGGAGAAGACGTGACACTAATAGCAAGAAGTCAATCTAGCCTCGATGCGTCGAATCTTCGTTGGACACGGCCCATTGCCGCCGTTGGCTGATGTCCAGCAATGCTGCGGTGCGGCCCGTCAGAGGAGACATTCGCTATGCAAGCAACATCACGAACTGCCTCAATTTACACAACACGGACTTTTTGGCTGGAAACGTTGACGCATTGCGCCGGCTACTAGATGCTGGAACAAATTGCGAACGAGAGGCCATCTAAAATGTCCAAGAACATCCTAATCTTTTCCGATGGGACCGGCCAAGTTGGTGGGCTCCGACCCGACCAGCGGCTCTCGAACGTCTACAAGATGTATCGCGCGATGCGTCCAGGACCGTCATCCCCGATTGATCCAAAGGAACAGGTCTGTTTCTACGACGCAGGTCTAGGTGCGGGTGAGGTGGGAGGCTTCACGCTACGGCGGATCAGGAACATTTTGTCAGCCGCGGTCGGCACCGGGATTGATGAAAACGTCATCGATTGCTACGAGAAGATTATCTCCTACTATGAACCTGGTGACCGTATCCTCCTCTTCGGGTTTTCAAGAGGAGCATATACGGTTCGAGCCGTTGCCAATGTGATGAACCTTTGCGGCGTCCCGACAAAGATGCCGGACGGATCGCCGGTGCCGCGCTTCGGTCCGCGACTTAGGAAAATTGCGAGTGACGCAGTAAACTTCGTCTACAATCATGGCAACGGCTATCCGCGCGGCCAGCAGCCCTATTACGAACGTCGCGAGGAACTCGGCCGACGGTTCCGGCAGAAATACAGAAGCTTCGTGCCGGATGCGGATGAAGACGTTCAGGGCAACGTTCAACCTAAGTTCATCGGTGTTTTCGACACCGTCGCTGCGCTTGGGAACGCTCAGGTGAGTCTACTTGCCGGCGTCATAGTGTTCGCGCTCTTCGTCGCCTTCTGCGCGTCGCTTTGGTTCTCCTGGCCGTGGTACGTCTGGCTTCCCTTTCTGGGCCTCCTTGGTATCATCGGATTCTGGTACGGCAAGCTGAAGTGGTCACAGTGGAAGTACTTCTCACCCGACGAGACAAAGCCGCTCAAACTGTCCCGTCTCTCAGACTGGTCTGCGATCTGGAAATACGGCCACTACGCCAAGTGGAATCTGAAAAACTATGATCGGTGGCTCGATTCCGATGTCGGTCATGCTCGTCATGCGCTCGCGATAGACGAGCATCGCAAGAACTTTCCCCGCGTGAAATGGGCGATGGCGGCTGAAGCCAAAAAGACCGAAGGCCGTCACCCGCCGTGGTTGAAGCAAGTCTGGTTCGTCGGCTGCCACAGCGACGTTGGCGGCAGCTACCCAGAACCGGAGTCCCGCCTTAGCGACATTGCGCTCAGCTGGATGCTAGAAGAGCTGAAGGCATGTGTTCCAGACGTTCGGATCAACGAGAACAAACTTTACGTCATGCCAGATCCGACCGGTATGCAGCACGAGGAAGCCTTTATGTTCGCATATGGTCCGATCCGCAAGCGCTGGCCAGTGGTTCCGCGCGAAGTGAGCGCTGCCTTTGCGCTCCATCCATCGGTCATTGAGCGTCTAGAAACTGGGCTGGTTTCTCACGTCGGTGAGATGCGATCATACCGACCCGAACAACTTCGCAACCATCCCTCTGCGAAGTCTTACTTCGACGATAGACAGTAATCAGCTTCTCTGTCTTCTCAGCGTGGGCAGTTGGGCCACTATCGCAACTGATGTGAGCGGCCCAAACCGGTCATTGATTACCTAAGTCGAAGCCACATACAGTTTTCCCAAAGCAGTCGTCGGTGGATCTCGCTGCCATGCATTGTGAGAAGCCATCTGAGATTGCAATAGAGCTTCCCCTTGGCCGGTCGACTGTTTAGCGTACACGCAAAACTGAGCTAGCAACCAATGTTCAGTAGTGATGGCATAGAGATGTTTAAATATGGCTAAAAAAGAAGACCCTGAACCGTTTGCGGAAGTAGTGGATTTGTTCTGTGGCGTGGGAGCGTTGAGCCATGGCCTATTCAGAGCAGGCTTTGATATACGGGCGGGGTACGACACTGACAGTCGGTGCAAGCATGCCTTCGAGGTAAATAACGAAGCAAAGTTCCATGCCCGAGACGTCGCAAAGTTACAGCCAGAGGAAATACAGTCTCACTTTTCAGGTGACTTACCAACCGTATTGGCAGGTTGTGCCCCTTGTCAGCCTTTCTCAACTTACAAACAACGCTATGACGAAGACCCGCGTTGGGACCTAGTTGAAAGCTTCGCCCAACTCGCTGTGAGAGTTCGTCCTGATTTTGTGACTATGGAAAACGTGCCGTCCCTTCTGAAATACAAGAAAGGACGTGTATTCGCTCGCTTCAAAGAAGTTATCGAAGACGCTGGATATTATGTTCAATGGGAAGTGGCCCGATGTGAGCAATATGGCGTCCCACAGCGACGGCGGCGGTTGGTTGTGATCGCATCTAGGATTGCCCTTCCGCCTAAGCTCAGAGCAACCCATTCAACCCCTTTGACCGTACGAGATGCAATCGCCTCATTGCCCATTATTGGGGCGGGTGAGAGAAAGAAAAAAGATGCGCTTCATGTGGCTGCCTCACTCTCAGAGACCAATCTAGCGCGCATCAAAGCATCAAAGCCCGGAGGAACTTGGCGCGATTGGCCGTTTGACCTCAGAGCGAAGTGCCATCAGCGAGCAACAGGTAAAACGTATTCAGGCGTATATGCACGGATGGAATGGGATAAACCGTCTCCGACCATGACCACCCAATGCTACGGTTTTGGAAATGGTCGTTTTGGGCACCCTGAACAGGATCGAGCGATAACACTCCGTGAAGCTGCTATCTTGCAATCATTTCCCAAAGACTATTCATTTCTACCCAAGGGTGAACAGCCCGCCCTTTCAGAAGTTGGCCGTTGGATTGGTAATGCGGTCCCTGTGGGGCTAGCAGAAGCCATCGGCAATAGTATTAGTTCAATAATTTCGGAGAAATCACTTGGCGAACGATCCACAAGTTGACCCATACAGATTTGAAATTTCACTTAGTGTTCTAAATCATCTTGGCAGGAACCTGTATCGAAACTTCATTACAGTTCTGGGCGAAGCGATTTCAAATTCATGGGACGCCGACGCAAACAACGTTTGGATTGTGATTGATCGGGAAAAGTCAAACTTTTCGATAAAGGATGATGGCGTCGGCATGGATGCAACGTCATTTCAGTCCAAGTTCCTGAAGATTGGCTATTCCAAGAGAACTGAGAGCGGCGGGCGCTCACCTAAAGATCGTCCTTACATCGGTGCCAAAGGTATCGGAAAGCTAGCCCTTCTTTCTTGCGCAAAGCGCATCTCCGTTTTTTCAAAGACCGAAAATTCAGACTACACTGGGGGTGTGATTGACAACGCGGGCTTGGACGAAGCAATAAAAGGCGATCAGAGCACCGAGGAGTACCCGCTTGAAGGCCTAAACTTTGAACTCATCTCTGGGCTGCGCAATGGTCACGAAAAAGGAACGATAATCTGTTTCGAAGCAACTAACGATCAGCTGCGAAATTCCGACGTCTATCTGAGGAAATTGCTAGCGCTGAGCTTCAAGTTTTCTCTGCTGGACGAAGATTTCACAATTCATGTAAACGGAACTCCGGTTACGATAGATGACTTGAAGGGTTTGGCCGACGCGACCCAGTTCGTATGGTTGGTAAATGAATATACTGACGCTTTTGTCGAAGGACTTCCAAATCTGGAAAGGCCAAAAGCGGATATTACGAGCCCTTTGGCAATCAAAGGCTTCATCGGCTCGGTAAAGAAGCCCGCAATGCTCAAGATCACTGGGACCGAAGAACGAGCGACCATTGATCTCTTTGTTAATGGTAGGCTTCGAGAAAAGAACATCATAAGACACATTCCAACTCAGCGGATCGTCGAAAGCTACATTTACGGCCAAATTCACTTCGACACTCTAGACCGAGAGGGCGTCGATCCATTCACAAGCAGCCGTGAAGGGGTCGTAGAAGACGACGAAAAGTTCCGTAGCCTTATGGACTACCTCAAACGTGAACTACTGTCCCAAATAATTGACGAATGGGACAAATTCCGGCTCGAAGTTAGAGAAGAAGGTGATGACGAGAACACGAGAAAGTCCAAACGAGAGCGGAAGGCCCAAGCTTTGGTCGCTGAGGCCGTAAATGACTATTTGCCAGACGACGATGCGCCCGCCAAAGATGAGGTTGATGCTTGGCTGAAAGAGATTACGCCCGACGCAGATTTCAACACCTCAGCGTATGTGGACTGCTTCCTTTCGGAAAACTTAGTCCGCAAGTACATCTCACACAAAAACCTCCCCCTGAAGCCAGACAATCAAAACAAGATCGATCAGTACAAGAGACAAGAAACTGCTTACAAAGGAACTGCGAATATCAGCTTCCCGATCCGTAAAGCTTCGTATGACCTCAGCTATTTAGGCATGGACGAGCTCGTATATACAGCTGAGGGGAATAGGTTACCACCTAGTCCACCGTCACTTGGGCACGACGCTAAAGCTTTTAAGCCTGCCAGAAATGCTGTTGGCCACACTGGAAGACTAACAGGAACCGCCAAAAACCATCTGAACTTAACGTTTGAGAACATCAAGGCACGTATTCGAACCCTGATATCAAGTTAAACAATCAGACACGCAAGGCGCATAGAAGGGTGGTTGGACCTCACGTGCATCGTCGAATGGCCGCTTCTTTGTGACGCGTTTATGTTTCGCTCACTGCAGCGAAGGTCCGCAATCCGCCCTGCCTGACAGACAGGCGATGCCTACCACCCTATCGAGCAACCAGCTTTTCACCATCCTCCTCTCGCAGCATCTCTTCCATGTTGTCCAAGCCATCAACGGCGGAGCGCATCTGCGCCTCATCAACAACGCTCGCAGCTTCCGCATCCACGATCTGGTCCCCAAAATCCATCTCCATCTGTCGTTGTTCCTCGGAGATAACGGCTTGAACGACAGGCGCGATCTTTTTTGGGGAGACGTCGGTTTGCCCTGACGTTCGACTGCCCGCTTCTTGGCGTGTGGTCTCCACAACGGCGTCAGACCCACCTGGTCCGTTTGCTGGCGGCGTCATCGGCATGGCGCGCACACTCAGCGGCAGCGTGCCTTGCGATCCCCCTCCCCCCGGCTCTGGAAACGGCAATTCACCCGTCTGCGCCGCGTGGATCGCTTTGAACAGCCGGTCGTCAAAATACTGAATCCGCTTTGCACGGACCGGCATCTGCGCATCGATCACCATGACGATCTCGTCGAGCGGCAGGCGGCGCGCCTCGTCTTCAGGGAGCAAGGAGCTTTCTTCGGTCCGTGTCGATTGGCTGCGGCCCTCGAAGGGGTTCTTGCCGATGGACTGGGATCGCGTGATGACGGTCTTCGTGGTCTTGCCAACCGCCTTGCTCAGCTCTTCGACGGTTTTTTCATCCGAAGGCGTGAGATAGAGTTTCACGCCCGCGTTGCCTTGCAGGGCGCGACGAGTGTTCTCGCCGTAGATTTCATCGAGGGCGGGGATGGTTTGCGTGACCACGGCCAAATGCCCGCGATAGGTGCGCAGGGTCTCGATGCTCTCGACCACGATGGGCATCTTGCCGAGGCGATTGAACTCGTCGAGCATGATCATCACGGGCCACGGCTCGTCTGGCCCGGGATCCTTTTCCTGCATGGCGGAGAGCAGATCGGAGAAGAAGAGTCGGATCAGCGGCGCGAGGGGTTTGACCATTAGCGGCTGGACCACGAGATAGACCGAAAAGGGCTTCTTGCGGATCGTCCGGAAATCAAAATCCGAGACTGCCGTCGCTTCATCGATGGCCGGGTTCTGCCATTGATCGAGCCCCGATGTCATCAGGAGCGAGACATAGGAGGTCAGGGTGTCATTGTTGGTCGAGGCCAGCCGCGTGAAGATCAGCTTGGCCGCCCTGTTGTCCACCTCATGGCCCCGCGCGAAATACTCCTTCTGCTTGTTCCCGCCCGAGGCGGCGATGCGGTAGATCTCGCCCAGGGTCGGACGCTTGCGCTGGAAGGCCAACAGGCCTGCCGCCACGAAGAGATCGATCCCGCCCTTGAGCAGCCCCTGCACCCGGTCGTTGTCACTCTGCAGGAAGAGCGTCGCCAGGAGCTGCAATTCCATCTGCTGGCGCGCGGGATCTTTCAGTTGATAGATGCGCAGGAGCGGGTTGTAGCGATGCGTGCGCTTGCCCTCCCAATCGGTGGGGGCAAAGCGATAGACCTGGTCGCCCTGGGCTGCGCGGTGCCGGGCCGTAGCCTCGAAACATTCGCCCTTCACATCGAGCGTCACGGCGGAGCCTTGCCAGGTCAGCAGGTTCGGAATGACAAAGCCCGTGGTCTTGCCGCGGCCCGTGGGCGCCACGATCAGCGCATGCGGGAAAACCTTCGAGCAGATGTAATTGGCGCGGGAGCCCGGCGTCCCCAGCTTGCCGAGGATGAACCCGGTCCCTGGCGCCCCGAAGAACCCGTTGGCCTTCATCTCGCGCGCGGTCTGCCAATGGGTCTGGCCAAAGCGTGTGAGGGCCGATCCCGAAAGAGCGAGGCTCAGCATCAGGCCAGCGGCGGCAAAGCTGCCGATGATCAGGTGAATAAGTTGCGCGTCCTCGGGGCGGCGATCGAGGATCGCGAGATAGTTCTGCGCGATATAGGCAAAGTCGATCCCGGCCCCAAACCCAAGATCCTGGTAGGTCAGCACCGCCGAGGCGATGGTATAGCCCATGGCCCCGGTCACCAGCGTTACCAAAAAGACCCCCGTGGCGATCCGCGCTTTTCCCATGGGCGCGCTCAATGGACCTGACCCCGCTCGGTCTCGCCATCCACGTCTGTCGCGCGGTGTTTTTCGTATTCGGTGTCGGCAAGATCATCGACCACCTGGCGCAAGGCCTCCGCGTTGGCCGTCGCTGCATCCGATTGCAGGTAGACCTTGGCGACATAGAGCCGGTCGAGACGGTCCTCGAGAACCTTGTCCAGCGCATCGGCATCCCCGGATGTGAGCCGGCCCAATTGACGGTCATCCAGCACCCGCGCGATCTCGGTTCGGAAAGCGTCCCGCTCCGCCTCGGTCTCGAAGGGCGCGGACAACTCCCCCGCCCGCTCATGGTCCAGGACACGCGCAATCTCGCCTGAGAGGCGGTCGGACCGGTCAGTCTGCGGCGCCGTTTCATCTTGGGTTACTAGACGTTGGTCACGCGTGCCCAACTCGAGCCCGTCGCGCATATCGGTTTCGCGGCGGACCTGATTGATGACTTCCGTGTCGCGTATCTCGACGACGGCTGCATAGGTCGCGCCGAGCCCGCGGGCGAGGTGGGACGGCATGTCCGGATAGCGCTCCGAGACGTCATCCGCGACCGCATCTGCAACAGGCGTGCGGAGGTCGCGTCCCTCCATGATCCGGTCGACCTCGCGGGCGATCTCACTGGCGCGGGCCGCGTCGGTGATGGTCTCCCTGTAGGGCTCGGACCGGTCGATCACATCGCCAGGACGTGCGAGCAGCTCCGGATGTACCTCGAGATACGCGCGCTGCTCTGTTTCGATCCGGCGCTCCGCCTTTGAGGCCACCTCCCAGTCCCGGTCCTCGATCTCCTGCGTT
>Ga0316204_10010570_pt1 | contig 11850 bp, 10 predicted proteins | sample 6monrhotite_MG_2_FD_205661 | JGI IMG/M metagenome (GOLD analysis project Ga0316204, IMG submission 205661) | Microbial mat bacterial communities from mineral coupon in-situ incubated in ocean water Damariscotta River, Maine, United States -... | ecosystem: Environmental > Aquatic > Marine >...
GTCAGTCTATGACAGAATACATAATCGTTCTGGCATTTGGTGTCATGGTGATTACTACCGGGCCCGGTGGAGATGTGAGCTTGTGGTTACTGGATGTGATGAAGTCTAATTATGAAGGCTATTCTTATAGCTTATCCCTATCAGAAGCACCCGATTATGATGATGAAGCTACCTATGTAGCCGCATTAACAGCAGCCGGATATCAACAAGATGATATCGATCGATTAACTGCCAGTTCTGTTGATGTTTTTACCGATTTAAGTCCCTATAACAAAGACCCCTTGGCACAGATAACCTCGGGAGTAACATCACTCAAAAATTGTGTTAGTGCTGTACCGACAATGATTACAGGTGGTTCTAGTAACTGCCCATAAACCAAACCAAGAGATATTAAATATTTAAAATGGCTACTGATAAAAAGAAAAAAACAAGCAGCGCCCTACCTTTATTTGTTGGCGCTATCGGTTTCGGTATCGCGGCTGCCTTACTTGCCATGTTGTACCTGAATGCTAAAGAGAAAGCTCTGATAGCAAAACTTCAGGGTACAAAACAGGTAAATGTCAATGTCGTCGTTGCGAACATGAATTTACCACGCGGTAGCTTAGTAGATACCGCATCATTCTCTCTACGTGAGATGCCCGGTGATTTTGTTCATGAGGATGCTATATACCCAAATGAATTTGAAAGATACGAAGGCCGTTCGCTCACCACCGACCTTGGGGCCGGCAAAGCATTATTAAAAAGCTTCCTTGATGAAGAATTTCCTGTCGATTTCTCCGACACCATTGAAGCCGGCAGACGAGCGATGGCCGTCTCTGTCGATGAAATAAATTCTATAACCGGTTTTCTCAGACCGGGGAACCACGTCGACCTTTTTGTGACCATCCCCTATTCTGAGTCGGGGTTTAATGCCTCATTATATAGTATTGGCTTATATTCAGAACTACCGGAAGGTATTGATAAGAAAAACATTCCGGGAGGCGATATCAAAAGTCTTACCGAGGAATTAGGCTTAGACAAAGACAAAATCACTGAGTTAATCAGTGGGCTCTCGCCCGGTGATGTCATTATTCCTGTACTGCAAAACGTTCGCATTCTTGCTACAGGTAAAGACCCTTACATAGAATCGCTGGATCTTCTACGCCAACCCCAATTACGAACAGATGCAAATTTCACCTCTGTCGTTGTCGACGTTTCCTCTGAACAAGCCGCCTTGGTCTCTGCCGCACAAGATAAAGGTGACATATTGGCTATATTGAGAAATCGTAATGATGAAAGTAGCGCAACATTCACCACAATGTCTGCTCGAGATTTATTTACCAATGCATTAAAAATGGCTGCAGAAGAGAAGGCGCGAGCAGCAAGGACAACAACCCCAGCAGGTGTGGATCAATTTGGGAATCTGGTTGATGCCGACGGTAAGAAACTTATCGATAAAGAAGCATTGGCTAAAGCCGGCTATAGCGTCAACGAAAACGGAGAGATCGTTGATAAAGACGGTAATATTATCGATCCAAATGACATCGTGATAGCCGCAGATGGCACCATAATGACCAAACAACAATTAGCTGCAGCTGGGCTAACGGTTAACGCCAGCGGTCAAATAGTCGACAAAGACGGTAACATTGTAGATGCCAATGATATCGTCATTGCCGCCGATGGTTCCGTATTAACCAAAGCTCAACTCGCCGCAGCGGGTTTAAGCGTCAATGCAAATGGTGAAATTGTTGACAGCACTGGCAAGGTCGTCTCAGCAGAAGACATATCAATATCTGCTGATGGCACAGTGATGACCAAGCAACAAATGGAGTCGGCTGGCTTATCCATCAATGAGAACGGTGAATTCGTTGATAAGAATGGAAATGTTGTCAATCCAGATGACATCGTTATAGCGGCTGATGGCAGTGTGCTAAGTAAAGAGCAATTAGCAGCTGCGGGCCTAACGGTTAATGATAAAGGTGAGATTGTTGATAAAGATGGCAACGTCATTGATCCCGCTAATCTGATTATGGCTGACGACGGTAGTGTGATGGTTGCAGAAGTATTAGTTGATAAGAAAACCTATGAGTTGGTTATTGGTGGAGCCAGTACAGATGGTGTGCCAAAGACCCTGGAAATCGACATCCCTGAACCAGAATAAGGACAAGCACCACTGAAAAAATACTTATATGCTCTGATAATCATTTTTAGCTGTCCTGCAATGTCTATTGTATGGTCAGCTGAAGTTGAGTATGTAACAAACCTGTCTACTAAAACAGAAGATAGGGACGTAGTGGATTTTGAACAGGATCAATATTCACCACAAAAGAATAAAAAGATTAAGACTGGCACAAGTCAATCAGAAGAATTTGAGTTTATTATCGGTGGCCAGAGCACGGATGGGGTTGCCAAACGTAGCCAGTTAAAAATTATTAAATAAATAATTTAATCGGTTAATGCACTAAATTTAGGCGGTAAAAATTGGATATAAAAATGATAAAAAAAATATTACTCGGCTTTCTATTATTAAATCTCACAAGCGTTGCTTTAGCTGAAGACGAAGATATCGTCAAAGTAATGAAGCTTTATGCCGGTGAGGTTAGAGCCATCTCTGTCGGCGATATTGAACGTATAGCGGTGGGTAATGCAGCGACCATTAGTTCATCACTGCTTGATAATGGACAGCTATTACTCATCGCTGAAACAGAAGGCGTGACTAATATTCATATCTGGTTCAAAGATGGCAGTGAAGATGAACTGACAGCGATCGTCAGGCCCCCAGCCGGACCTTTAGAACTCAAAATGGATGAAGTAACAGACTTGCTACGGGACATTGATGGACTTGAACTCAGAATAGTGGGTGATCGTATCATTCTCTCTGGCAAGATTGATGATACCTACTCAGATACTATCACGACTGTACAAAGCGCTTTCCCTGAAATGATGGATCTCTCTATCAAACTTGACCCTGCAGAAAATGATGTGCTTGAGTTACCAAATAACAAGATGGTCTTTATGAATATCAAGATCACAGAATTTAACAAGAATTTTCTTGAAAACCTTGGTATTCAATGGGATTCATCAATCGCAGGACCGTCAGCAGGATTTGCATTTGATGCGGTCCGTAATGATGCCTTTCGTGTTCAGGAACAACCTGCAACTTCTTTCACTGGCTCACTTGGATTCGGGGGGGCATCTTCTAGCCCAGCTTTAGGTTTTTTCGGCATCGCTAGCCAAATCACGTCTCGCATAAATTTTGCAGTTAATTCAGGTAATGCCGTTCTCCTAGCTGAACCGCGTCTTGCTGTGCGTAGCGGTGGTGAAGCAAAGTTTCTGGCGGGTGGCGAGTTTCCGATATCAATATCTAACATCAACGGTACAACCATTGAATTTAAAGAATATGGCATCAAACTGGATGTCAAACCTGAAGTTGATAAAAAAAATAATGTCCGCGCAAGCGTAGTCACCGAAGTCAGTGCCATCGATTTTTCTGTTGCCGTAGATAACGTGCCAGGATTAATAACGCGAAGGACTGAAACACAAGTCAGTATGAAATCTGAGGAAACATTAGTGATATCAGGACTAATTAATCAAGAACTCTCAAAGGATATTCAAAGATTAAAATGGTTAGGTGACTTACCCGTCCTTGGTCCTTTATTCAGATCAAAAAACTTTCGCGACCGCAAGTCTGAGTTAGTTATCTTTATCACACCACAAGTATTCGATGCTGAATCCGAATTAAATCAGTCACAATTAAAGGCTAGCGAAGAAAATTTGAATAACGCCTTAAAAGAAATTAATGAAGAATCTCTGGATATCGTTGAATAAGGAAAAACACCCATTATGTTTGATGTTTTTGTACACAATAGTAAAGGCGAACGCATAAAGGCTTTCAGTTGTCCGGTATCTGAATGCGGCATAGGTAAGGCGCGTGATAATTTTATCCAACTTCGTGGTTGGAAAATATCACCTTATCACGCTGAGATAACCAGAACTTCTGAAGGTTTATTCATCGAAGACAAAACGGGACAAGGACGCGTAGAAGTCAACGGTGAGGAAATTGAGCACTACGGTCCATTAAGTACCTCTGATGAGATCATGATCGGTGGCTACGTTATTAAGGCCGGCGTTGTCAGCAAATCAGATGATGCTGCCGTTGATAGCGATGATGACGATGACGATTACGATGACATGAAAACAGTCATCGGCGTGCAAAGTCATGATGTCCTGGAAGATTCTGAAGAACTTAGCAAGACGCTGATCAGCATTCAAAAAGACGAAAAGTTTAAATGGCGTAACCGCGTTCACGAAGAATTGCTGGCAGCAATGGACCTACGCCGGACTGATATTGGTAGTATGGATGAGGGTCAACTTCGTGATCATGTTGATAAAATGATCCGTGAGATTATTCAAGAAATGGATGGCAAGCTACCGAGTGATGTGGATCGACAGCAACTCGCCACGGAAGTTTTAAATGAAGCAGTTGGTCTTGGCCCGATTGAAGCATTGCTTGCAGATGATGATATTACCGAGGTTATGGTTAATAAGTTTGATGATATCTATGTTGAAAAAAAGGGGAAGCTAACCAAGTCTGACGTTACCTTCTCCAGTGATGATGCAGTGATGACGGCTATCGAGCGTATCGTCTCGCCGTTAGGCAGACGTATCGATGAAAGTTCACCGATGGTCGACGCTCGACTTAAAGATGGATCACGTGTTAATGCGATTATCCCGCCACTTGCTTTGCGTGGACCCTGCCTGACAATCAGAAAGTTTGCCCAAGAAAAATTAGTCGCTCAGGATTTAATTAATTTTGGTGCTGTTGATCAAAAGATGATGAATTTCTTGGAGACTGCTGTAAAAAACCATAAAAACATTATCATCTCTGGCGGCACGGGTAGCGGTAAGACGACGACCCTGAATATTTTGTCTAACTACATCCCCTCAACAGAACGTATTGTCACCGTAGAGGATGCTGCCGAACTAAAACTGGCTCAACCACATTTAGTCAGTTTAGAGGCAAGACCCGCTAACCTTGAAGGGAAAGGTGCTGTGCCCATTCGCGATCTGGTGAAGAACTGTTTACGCATGCGCCCCGATAGAATTGTTGTAGGTGAGTGTCGTGGTGGAGAAACCCTAGACATGCTGCAAGCCATGAACACGGGTCATGATGGTTCATTGACAACCGCCCATGCCAATACTCCTAGAGACATGATGGCGCGTATTGAAGTCATGGTAATGATGTCAGGTATGGATCTACCCATTTCGGCTATTCGTGAGATGGTCTCTTCAGCTATCGATATCGTCGTACAACAAACCCGATTCTCGGATGGCAGCCGACGCATCATCAACATCACCGAGATTACCGGAATTGAATCAGGCATTGTCTCTATGCAGGATATCTTCAAATATCAGCAAGAAGGGTTTGACGAAGAGGGTCGCGTCAAGGGTCACTTCACTGCAACCGGCAGTGTGCCTGAGTTTTACGAAGAAATGCGTCAACGGGGACTTAACCCGGATATGTCAATTTTTCAGTTGTAGTGCTTAAATAAACATCATGGAAACCTTATTAAACCTCACCAGTAACACGGCATTTATTGCCGCGCTGGCTTGTGTCTTCATAATGACAGTATTACTGTTTTGGTTGCTTGCACAAAAAGCACAGAACTATCTGGAAAATTATAAAGAGACATTTACCGATACGGCCTCTAATAACATGTCGGACATGTTCATGTTCGTTGATCCAAACCAACTATTTATTATCAATATTGTTGCCATTATTGTCTTTCCGATATTGTCATGGATTGTCTTTAGAGACATCACCACCATGCTGGTAGTTCTGATGATGATGATGTTATTACCAACCTTGTTTTATCGTGCTGCACGTAAGAAACGGCTCAGACGCTTCGAAATACAACTGCCAGATGCATTAGCAATGGTTTCGGGCGCAATGCGTGCCGGAGCCAGCTTAAACATAGCGATGGAAGGATTAGTAAAGGAACAACCCGCACCTATCTCACAGGAATTCGAGTTATTTTTGAAAGAACAAAGACTCGGCGTAGACTTTGACGAATCACTCTCGAAAATGGAAGAAAGAGTGCCACTAGCAGATTTTGGAATGTTAGTCACCGCGCTTAGAATCAATCGTGAAGTCGGTGGCAACCTTGCTGAAACGATGGAGTCGCTTGGAGAAACCTTACGCCGCAAAGCGACGATGGAAGGCAAGATTGACAGTCTCACTTCTCAAGGAAAGCTGCAAGGAATTGTGATGACAGGCTTACCTATATTACTCGGGGTTCTATTAAATTTTATGGAACCAGAAGCAATGAGTAAATTATGGACGACGCATATTGGCTGGGGTGTAATCACCGTCATCGTTGTCATGGAAGCTATGGGGTTTTTCATGATCCAGAAAATCACAACGATCGATGTATAGATAATTTTATGTCTGAATATTACGATTATATAATACCCGTATCAGCAGTAATGACCGGGCTTTGTGTTTTTTTAACCATCATCTGGTTTAATAAACTTTATCGCCTGGTTGACAATGACGACCGCGCATTTATGGACCCATTGTCATTTAAGCTAAAATTGATTTGGCCTTTTATTCAGATCATTGCTGCATTCTTTTGTAGTTTCTTGCCCTATGAAATAATTGAAAAAACCGAAGATAAGTTGATGAAAACCGGTGTCGGTTACTTACTTACTGCCGAACAATTTATCGCGCTCAGGATATTTATGGCGATACTGGTTCCAGTCGTAGTGTGGTTCAGTATGTTGGCATTAAAGACTTATGAACCTTTATGGCTGGTATTTGCACCTCTACTTGGTTTTTTATTACCCAACATATGGTTAAGTGATACTCGTAAACGACGAGAAATAGATGTTGTACGAACCTTGCCCACGTATCTTGATTTCATCACCATGTGTGTTGAAGCCGGCTTAAACTTTCAAGGTGCTTTAGGACAAGCTATGGAAAAAGCCCCTCCAGGTCCGATGCGAAATGAATTTGCTATCGTATTACGCGATATGCGTTCAGGCCTAGCCCGGGCAGATGCACTACGACGTATGGCCGGACGCTTGGATATAACTGAAATCACCAGCTTTGTCAGCTCAATCATTCAAGCAGAAAAAATGGGCGCAAGTCTGGCAGCTGTATTAAGGGTTCAAGCAGATCAACGAAGAAATGAGCGATTTCAACGTGCTGAAAAAACAGCAATGCAAGCCCCTGTTAAACTCGTAGGTCCCCTTATCATATTTATTTTTCCAGTAACTTTTATCATCTTAGGTTTCCCTATTGCGATGAAATTTCTTGGTGCAGACCTCTAAATGGTTTATGGACGTTTATTAGTCGCTGACGATAAAAAATGTCTGGTTCAAAATGTTTCTCGAACAACTAATTTTTTTGAACGGATGCGTGGACTACTTTTTCGTCGGGCGCTAGAAGAAGACGAAGCTTTATTAATTACGTCTTGTAACTCAGTACATATGTTCGGCATGTCATATCCTATCGACCTAATTTATCTGGATAAAAACTGGACCGTATTAAAACTTGTAGAGAAACTAAAACCGTGGCGCGTATCAGCATGCCCTGCCGCCAATATAGTTGTAGAACTGCCCGCTAGCAGTTTAAAAAAAATATTCATAAAAAATGGTCAACGTCTGGAATGGGAAAATGAAACCTAAAAAAGTCGCCATCACAAATATTTGTATAGGTTTATTGTTCATGCTTTCTGCATGTGCTCAAACGAATACTAAAGAAGATGATGTTCAACCTCAGAATATGTTTGAGATAGAAACACTTGCTAATCAAACCTACAAGAATAATCAATGGCGCGAAAGTGAGAAACATTACACAGTACTAGTTGAAGAAATCCCAGAGAATGCAATACATTGGTTTCGGCTAGGAAATATTTATGCGCGAACTCAGCGTCCTGATGCAGCTGTCCTAGCCTATCGCGAATCCCTTATACGCGACCCAAAGTTTGCAAAAGCATGGTACAACATGGGTGTATTACATCTTCAGCAAGCAGCGAATAGCTTCAGTGAATTCCAGTTGTATGTTGATAAGAATGACCCACTCTACGAAAAAGGCCAGAAATTATTCGTTGATACAGTGAATATTATTAAGCAAGATAGCGGGGATGTCGAATGACACTAAAACCTTTTTATTCCGCACATAACTAGGTACACACATTAGATATGTCCATACGTAAAATAAAAAGATACCGCGGTCAGGCCATGGCTGAGTTTATTATTATCCTACCGGTGATGCTTTTACTCGTACTCGGCATACTGCAGTTCGCATTCATCTACAAGGCAAAAATCACATTGAACTATGCTGCTTTTGAAGCAGCCAGAGCCGGCGCAGTTAATAATGCCAGACAATTTGCTATGCAAAATGCCATGGCACGCGCACTAGCACCAATCTATACAAACGATGATACTGTCGCAGAGTTTAAACAAGCCAGAACTTTGGTTCGACAACATATGTTACCCTTCGGTACTCCTCTAATCGGCAATGACGGAAAACCCGGCAGTGGTCGTTTAGTAATTGACTTGATTAATCCTTCTCCAGATTCATTTGCTGATTTTGGTCGGACAAATAGTGGCGTTCGCACAATCGCTAATGATAATTTAATGTACCGTGGTGTAACGCTAGGCACTGATTCAGGTCAGACCATACAAGATGCTAACTTATTAAAAATTCAAACATACTACTGTTATGAAATGATAGTGCCCTTCGTAAACCGAATTATCTGGTTGATGATGCGTTATTCATCCACTGCCACACCTGCAAACCAGCCTACCCTTGGCCAACAAGCGCGTTTTGGTGCACCTATAGCGGGGACTTTTAACAATACTTGTATAAGAAGACAATATAATCGCAGTGCCGCTACAGATCGCTTTTACGGAATCCCGATAAGGTCACAGGCGATAATGCGCATGCATTCAGACGCACTTCTAGAGCCTTAATAGGTTTTTATATTACACATACTCTCAAGGGGCTCGAAGTTATAAATATTTTCCCGGTTTTATAGCCTTATTTATATTGTTAATCTAAAATACAATATGCCTGTACAAACACAGCAGCCCTCTCAACATACTCCCGTGATGCAACAGTTTCTTGGTTTTAAAGCCGAGCACCCCGATATGCTTTTGTTCTTTCGCATGGGGGACTTTTACGAATTGTTCTTTGACGATGCCGAGAAAGCAGCACGATTATTAAATATTACCCTGACCAAACGTGGCAAAACCGGTGGTAACGCCATACCTATGGCAGGCGTGCCCTATCATGCCGTTGATAACTATCTGGCCAAACTCATTAACATGGGTGAATCAGTTGTTATCTGCGAGCAGATAGGCGATCCCGCACTCAGCAAGGGGCCAGTTGAAAGGAAAATCGTCAGGATCATCACTCCCGGAACGATTACTGAAGATGTTTTGCTCAACGAACGCGTAGCAAATGTTTTATTAGCCATTTACAAAACCAAACAACACTATGGTTTAGCCAGTGTCGAAATCAGTAGTGGTCAAGTAGCTGTTCTGGAAGTCGATATCACTACATCTCTGGAAGATATTATTGATCAGTATCAACCTGCAGAAATCTTAATTAGTGACGATTTTGAAGACGATAATCTTCAGAGTTTAAATAAAACAATCACAAAACGCCCTGATTGGCATTTTAATAAAAAAACAGCTGAATCACTTATAAAAAAACAGTACGGGATACAAGATCTCAATGGCTTTGGTTGCCAGCACCTGAGCACGGCAATCAGTGCTCTAGGTTGTTTAATTCAATACCTTAACGATACGCAAAAAACATTATTACCCCATTTACAATCACCAAGCATCAACCTCGCAGACGACATTATACAAATCGATGCCGTGTCACGCCGTAACTTGGAGATTGAATCATCGTTAGCTGAAGGAAAATCTTATTCTCTATTAAATGTAATCGATACTACTTCGACGGTGATGGGCGGTCGTTTATTACGCCGCTGGTTACAACAGCCTATTCGTAACCATGATGTCTTGCAATGTCGTCATGACGCCGTAGAAAAACTTTTACATAATCGGTGTCACAGTGATTTCCATGAAGTAATGCGCGGTATTTGTGACATTGAACGTATCATGTCGCGTGTTGCCTTAAAATCTGCAAGACCTCGTGACTTGGTACAACTCCGAGACAGCATTACCCTACTCCCACAAATCAAAGATCGTCTAGCAAAGATTGATAGCCCTAGATTGAATGGTTTATATCAAGACATCAGTTTGTTCCCTGAGTTACTACAGTACTTAAATAAAGCCCTGATAGATGAGCCTCCAGTTATTATTCGTGATGGTGGCGTTATTGCTAAAGGTTATGACCGAATACTTGATGAATTAAGACAACTGAGTAATGACGCAGGTCAGTTTTTAACTGATCTAGAAGAACAAGAAAAACAACGCACTGGGATACAAGGCTTAAAAGTTGGTTATAACCGAGTGCATGGTTATTACATAGAAATCAGCCGCCTTCATTCTGCGAACGTCCCAGATAATTATAATCGCCGTCAAACCTTAAAGGCTGCAGAACGCTTTATCACGCCAGAATTAAAAGATTTTGAAAATAAAATCCTGAGCGCTAAAGAAAAATCATTAGCTCGTGAAAAACAATTGTACGATGAGTTGCTGGATATCATTGGTAACTACTTATCTGAACTGCAACGCTGTGCATCGGCACTTGCTGAATTTGATATCTATCTAAGTTTTGCGGAAGTAGCTGCAACGTTGAATTTTACCGCTCCGGTGCTGACAAAAGAAAATGAGGTAATTATCGAAGCAGGACGACATCCGGTCGTAGAACAGATTCAATCAGCACCCTTCATAGCTAATGATTTGTCGCTCGATATTGACACGAGTATGTTAATCATCACTGGCCCTAATATGGGTGGTAAATCAACTTATATGCGGCAGACAGCTCTAATTGTAATCCTCGCCCACATCGGCAGTTATGTGCCGGCGGCAAAGGCTGTCATTGGCCCTATCGATCGACTCTTTACTCGTATAGGCGCTTCAGACGACCTCAGCAGTGGTCGTTCAACATTTATGGTAGAGATGACTGAAACAGCTAATATCTTAAATAATGCAAGCCAGAATAGTCTTGTCTTGATAGATGAGATCGGCCGCGGCACCAGCACCTATGACGGTTTAGCATTGGCTTGGGCCTGCGCTTTACATCTCGCAAAAGTAACTCAATCTTATACTCTATTCGCTACACACTACTTTGAACTAACAGCATTGCCCGAACATAATGAGAACGTTGCGAATGTACATATGGATGTCGTTGAACACGGCGATGAAATAGTATTATTACATTCTGTTAAACAAGGTCCGGCAAACCAGAGTTATGGCATTCAAGTCGCTTCTCTCGCAGGCATACCTAAAACTGTTATCACTGCTGCAAAGAAACGTTTGCATGAAATTGAATCTCAAACCCCCGTTTCTAATATCGAAAGACCACAAACTGATTTATTTAATTCCGATCCCATCTTAGAAAAAATAAAAATGATTGATCCAGATTCTACCAATCCGAAACAAGCACTTGCATTATTGTATGAATTACAAGCAATGCTGGATCGTTAATGCCTTTAAGGGCACTATTTAATAATAATAAATAATCAACGCTGTTCATGTTAAATCTTTATCGCTTAAAAGAGCTAACGCTATTTAATTTCTGCTATTCGCTGAGTAGCTTGAAAAGTCTGGCGTTCATAATTCCCTATTTCTTATTTTGGTATCTGGTATTCGATAACGTGATTTTACTCGCTGTTGAATGGCTACAGAGTACGCAAGGTTTAATATTCGTTAGCTGGATCACACAAG
>Ga0316204_10010572_pt1 | contig 11849 bp, 14 predicted proteins | sample 6monrhotite_MG_2_FD_205661 | JGI IMG/M metagenome (GOLD analysis project Ga0316204, IMG submission 205661) | Microbial mat bacterial communities from mineral coupon in-situ incubated in ocean water Damariscotta River, Maine, United States -... | ecosystem: Environmental > Aquatic > Marine >...
GCATCGGCAGCTGGCAAGCAACGCTGTTCGGCTGGGTCTATGACATCTTCCCCAACACCATAGAACTGCACACATGGCACCGGTTGGGCATGTGGGTGTACGTGGTGTTCGTGATGGTTCACGTTTATGCCGCAGTTCGCGAAGACATCATGTCGCGTCAAAGTTTGATCTCAACGATGATCAGCGGTGAGCGCATGTTCAAAGACAACCGGGAATAGGGGGCGAGCATGTCAAAAGGCAATACTCTGGTTCTCGGCATCGGCAACATCCTTTGGGCTGACGAAGGTTTTGGCGTGCGTGCGGTGGAGGAATTCCACCGCCGCTACGCTACACCGGACGATGTCGTCATCATGGATGGCGGCACCCAGGGACTTTATCTGGTGCAGTTCGTCCAGGAAGCGGACAATCTGTTGGTGTTTGATGCCGTGGATTACGGATTGGAGCCCGGAGAGATGATCGTCGTGGCCGGCGACGAAGTGCCGAAGTTTACCGGCGCGAAGAAGATGAGCCTGCACCAAACGGGGTTTCAAGAAGTTCTGTCCGCCGCCGATTTTACCGGTCATTACCCCAAGGAGCTGACGCTCATTGGGGTGCAGGCCTTAGACCTGGAAGATTGGGGCGGGTCCCTCACCGGACTTGTGAGGTCGAAGGTGGACCAAGCCCTTGTCCTGGCGGTTCAGCAGCTGCGTGAGTGGGGCATCGAGGTGACGGAACGCGATGTGCCCCTACCCAAATCGGAAGGCTTGTTGGTTCACGACCTGGATATCGGCGCATACGAATCCGGTCATCCGCTTCAGCGGTTGGAGGCATAAGCGGATGTGTCTTGGCATCCCCATGCGCCTGACCAAGCTTGGCGACGGCATCGCACAATGCGAAGACCGCGATGGTGTCGGACGTGAGGTAAATACCTTGTTGCTGGAAGCGCACAAGCTCGGCGACTGGGTGTTGGTGCATCTCGACAACGCCATCCGCATTTTGCGCGAAGATGAGGCCGAGCAAATCGGCGATGCAATCCAAGCGGTGAGTGCCGCATTGCACGGTGAAAGATTCGATCATCTTTTTGCGGACCTCATCGACCGTGAACCGGAATTGCCCGAAGCGCTACGTCCACAAATCGACTTAAAGGAATCAACTGCATGATCACCGTAGACAACGCGCTTTCGCGCATGATCGAACGCTCAGCCGTCGGGGTGTTTGGCAAGGCCGACCTGTCCAAGACTGTGGGCGAAGGCGACTGGCTGGTGCTGTTCGCGGGCGAAGTGGGCAAGCGCCCCGAAACCGCCGATCTGGCGGTGATCTTGCCGGAAATCGCCAAGGACCGCGCCAAGGCAGGCGGTGGTGAATTGAACATTGCGGTGGTCAACGCCGAGGATGAAGACGACCTCAGCGCCGAATATGGCGTGTTGGTCAAGCCCACCGTGGTGTTTGTCCGCGATGGTGATATCAAGGGCTTGGTGCCACGCATCAAGAACTGGGTCGAGTACGAACAGAAACTCGCAGAGTTTTTACCCGTAACTTTAAAGCGGAGAGCCGACGCATGAAAATGTTCGAATGGGAACAAGATCAAGGCGTAGAGCTCACCATACCATCCATCAACGGTGATGGCCTGGACGTTGGTGATGTGAACGCCACCGAAAACGCCCTGCGTTTGGCGCGCGCCGAGGAACTGGCGAGCGAGGCCAAAGCCGGCATCGACAAGCTGCGCGAGATCGCCGAGGTGATGGCCAGACAAACCAACGCTTCGGCACCTGTCACCTTCACCTTGACCGAACTGGATGAAAAATCCCGCGAACTGGTTGGTGAGGTGTTGGGCAAGGGTGAGGTGTCTGGACGGATGGCTGAACCTCAGCCGATGGCGATTCAGGAAAGCATTTTCCCGGGTTTGTGGCGGGTGAAAAATCTCGAACGCCCCGACGTGCCGGAGGTTCTGGTGGTGGCCGACGTGCCGCCGGTGCTGCGCTTGCAAGCGGCCAAGGCGTTGGATACGGCGATGGCGATCCCACAAAACGCGGACGACACCATGAACGCGCTGCCGGTATTGGCTGAAATCAAGGATCGCGCCCTTACGCATGGAATGGGCGATACCAACCATGTCATCAACTTCACCTTGTTGCCGATGAGCGAACAAGACATGGCGTTGTTACGCGATACCCTGGGGGCCGGGCATATCGATTTGGTATCCACGGGGTACGGCGCGTGCCGGGTGTGCTCGACCCGCTGGCCCAATGTGTGGTCGGTACAGTTTTTTAATTCCATGGACAAGATCATCTTGGACACTTTGGAAATCGGCGATATCCCCATTTCCGTACGCGCATCCGAAGAGGATTTCCAAGATAGTGCCGAGCGCATATTGGAAGTGATCGAGGCATATTTGTAATGTCCTTGCTCGCTCATGCCCCAGCACATGTTGTTGATACGTCTGCTCCTGTCGGAAGCGGGCGGATGGAATGCGGCGTGTGCTGGTATGTCTATGATCCTGTGGTGGGAGATGATGTCTGGCAGATCGAAACCGGGGTGGCATTCCACGACCTGCCCGATCATTGGCGCTGCCCCGAATGCGATCAGGAAAAATCGAAGTTTCTTCCCCTCGACGAGTCTTGTAATGATGAAGGCATGGAAGATCACTCTGACGATGTTGAGCGTATCGTCGATGCATATCGACGCGTTGACCGGGACCGCATGCAGGACCTGCCGTTTCGCAACTCTGCCCTTAAGGTCGAGGCAGTTGGTTTTCGCGATTGGGGTAACGAACTGCTCGGTGTGATCATTTCGCCGTGGTTCATCAATTTGGTTTTGGTGCCAGGCGAAAACACCGACTGGTCGGCACATCTTCATGGCGACAAGGTGGCATATAGCCTTCCGTCGGGTGTGTACGAATTCATACATGGCGATCTGGAAGATTGTGGCGTTATTCAGTCGTGTTCTTTGATGTCGCCAGTGAGCGATTTGCAAGACCACGAAACCGCTCACCTGATTGGCGAAGAAGTGATGCGTTTGATGGTGAGCGAGGCTGAAACTGAAGAGGATCTCAGCACGCCGCTGCTCAGCGCGGTCGCCGCGCCTGAACCAGAGCCCACACCCAACATTAAAGAACCCATCACCCGACGAGAACTGTTTCGCGGGCGGCGGGAAAAATCGCCACAGGAGGAATAACACATGAAACAGACATTAACCGTCGTACTCGCAATGACGGCAGGCACATTGATGGCCTCACCCGCTCTGGCGCATGACCCCATAGCCGTAGAGGGTGGTTGGTCGGCCATGGTCATGCATCAATTGACGCATACCGATCACATTGCCGCCATCATGGCTGCATTTGTTCTGGGCATTGGTATTTATGTTTCCAAGCGCGCCAAAGCCCAACGCAAACCGGACTGAGTTTTCGATCCGTTCATCACGCTAAGTTTCAACGCCAAACTGGGACCGGATCGCGGTGAATGTAGCCGTATCTGGTCCCTTTCTTTTATAGCATGGCGGGTTTAAGCTTTGACCAAGACCTCCGAACAAAGGGCTTACCTGTGACATTCAATATCCTTTGGCTTCAAGCGGGCAGCTGTGGCGGCTGCACCATGTCGGCGCTAACAGCAGAAGACCGCGGCATGCTTGCCGCCTTGAAGGCCTTTGGCGTGAATATGCTGTGGCATCCAGCGTTGAGCATTGAGACAGGTCACGAAGCTCTCGAAATTTTTGAAGACGTCAAAACGGGTCGGACCGAACTGGATGCGCTGTGCATCGAGGGCTCTGTCCTGCGCGGCCCCGGCGGCACCGGTAAGTTCCAGATGCTGTCGGGTACGGATCGCTCCATGGCGGACTGGATCACAGACCTTTGCGCTCGGGCCCGCTATGTGGTTGCCGTGGGCACATGTTCCGCGTTTGGCGGCTTGCCGATGGCGGGGGGGAACCTCACGGATGCTTGCGGTCTACAATATGAAGGTGACGATGCGGGCGGTTTGCTGGGGCGTGACTTCAAATCGAAAGGCGGGCTACCGGTCATCAATATTGCGGGTTGTGCGCCACATCCCGACTGGATCACCGAAACATTGGGGCTTCTGGCGACTGTGCGGCTGAATGCGGAGCAGCTGGATACGTTTGGTAGACCGCGCTTTTTCGCCAACCATCTGGCCCACCACGGCTGTTCGCGCAATGAATATTATGAATTTAAAGCCAGCGCGACGCAGTTCTCGCACCTGGGCTGCTTGATGGAAAATTTGGGCTGTAAAGCGACACAGGCGGCCGGTGATTGCAATTTGCGATCATGGAATGGCTCCATGGGCAGTTGTCCGGATGCGGGGTTCCCGTGTGTGGCGTGCACCTCGCCTGGGTTCGAGACACCCAGTGATGCGTTTCAGGAAACCGCCAAGCGTGCGGGCATTCCGATCGGCTTGCCGGTCGATATGCCTAAGGCCTGGTTTATTGCCTTGGCGGCGCTGTCCAAATCCGCAACGCCTCAACGTGTGCAATCTAACGCCCAGTCGGATCATGTGGTGATCCCGCCTGCCCGGGATGGAGACGATACGTGAGCAAACGCATCATCGGTCCGTTCAACCGTGTCGAAGGTGATCTCGAAGTGCGCCTTGATCTCGACGCAGAGCGGGTTAAGCAAGCGCACATCTCTGCCACTATGTATCGCGGTTTTGAAAAAATTCTCCAAGGCCGTCCAGCCTACGACGCGATCACGGTGACACCACGCATTTGTGGTATCTGTTCGGTGTCGCAATCCGTGGCGACGGCGGCGGCATTGTCGGACGCGTTGGGCATTCACCCGTCACCTAACGGCCAGCTGGGCGTCAATCTGGTGCACGCGGCGGAAAATCTCGCCGACCACCTGACGCATTTTTATCTGTTCTTCATGCCTGATTTCGCCCGTGCTTCATATGCGGGTAAGCCGTGGTTCGCCCACACCGAACGTCGGTTTGCAGCCCACGCAGGCTTGGGCGGAAAAGAGCTGTTGGTCGCCCGTGCACGGTTGCTCAACATTACGGGCATTTTAGCGGGGAAGTGGCCACACACCCTGGCGATCCAGCCGGGAGGATTGACGCGGTCCCTAGATGAAGGCAGCAAGATGCGCTTGCTGTCGGTCTTGTCCGATGTGCGGACGTTTTTGGAAGAGACGCTGTATGGCATGTCGCTTGAGCGTGTCGCTGACCTGGACGACCGCAAAGCCCTAGATCGCGCCTTGGATGCGGCCATCGATTTCGGCGCTGACCTTGGCCAATTCGCGACGTTGGCGCGTGATTTAGAACTGGAAGGCCTTGGCGCCGGGTATGCCCGGTTTATGAGTTTTGGCGCGTATCAGCACGAAGGCGCTGCCTTGTTTGCCGCAGGTGTGGTTGAAGAGGGACAGCATCATGCGTTGAACCCCGATGCTTTCAGTGAAGACATGCAGTCCAGCTGGTTGGCAGGTGAGGTCTCTCATCCCACAGATGGCGTCACCGAACCTTATGCAGATCGCGAAGGCGCTTACACCTGGTGCAAGGCCCCTCGCGTCCAGGGGCAGCCGGTGGAAGTTGGTGCAGTGGCGCGTCAACTGGTCACGGGTCATTCCTTGATTACACAATTGGTTGGTAAAGGTGGGGCCAACGTGTTCACACGGATTATTTCACGTTTGGTGGAAAGCGCGCGCATCGTCATCAGTATGGAAGATTGGGCGCAACGCATTGAGCCCCTAGCCCCCGTGAACACTGAAGATCAGCCTGTTGGCGGGCGTGGCGGTATCGGTACCGGTTTGGTCGAAGCTGCACGTGGCAGCTTGGGGCACTGGGTGCGAATTGAGCAAGGCCATATTCGCCAGTACCAAATTATCGCGCCCACCACATGGAACTTTTCCCCGCGCGATCAGGATGGTGTGCCTGGTCCAGTGGAGTTTGCTCTGCAAGGCACGCCGGTCACAGATGACGACAAAAGTGCAGTTGCGGTCCAGCATGTGGTCCGGTCGTTCGATCCCTGCATGGCCTGCACGGTTCATTAAAACAGTCACGAAAACGCAGATGGAAAGCACCCTTCCAGAGTGGTAGGGTAATTTCCACCTGCTTTCGGGTGGTGAGGTATTCTTGAGTGTATGTGTGCGTTAACCATTTGATTTATAGTCACCTTATATGCAGCAATAAAGTTTCCAGTGTGGCATGGTTATTGCCAGTTAACGCCTGATGTGAACAATCATAAGGCCAAATCCACCAAGAGACGGCCCTAGAGGGAGACAGCCATGTGTACGGTTTGTGGATGCGGCAAAGACGATGTGAAGATCGAGGGGCAAAAACACACCCACGACCATCGTCATGACCACGACCATTCCCACCAACACGGCCATCACCACCACGATCACGGGCATGATCATGATCATACCCATGAGCATGTCGATGACGAGGGTGACCTGCATTACGGCAAAGGCATTGGCGGGGCGCATGTGCCGGGGATGAGCCAAGCGCGCATCGTGCAGATCGAACAAGATATCTTGGGTAAAAACGATCACTTGGCGCTGCACAACCGCGAACGCTTTGCCGATTTGGGGGTGTTGGCGCTGAACCTTGTTTCGTCGCCGGGTTCGGGCAAGACCACGTTGCTGGCGCGCTCCGCCGCCGATTTGTTGAAGACCATGGCGGTGGCGGTGGTCGAAGGCGATCAACAGACCGCGCTGGATGCGGACCGCATCCGCGACGCAGGCGTGCCCGCGATCCAGGTCAACACCGGCAAGGGCTGTCATCTCGACGCGCACATGGTCGGGCGCGCGGTCGACAATTTGACCGATAAAAATGTTGGTTTGGAAAACGGCGGCGTTCTGTTCATCGAAAACGTCGGCAACTTGGTGTGTCCCGCGGCGTTCGATCTGGGCGAAGCCGCCAAGGTGGTGATCTTGTCCGTAACCGAAGGCGAGGACAAGCCGCTCAAGTATCCCGATATGTTCAAGGCATCCGACCTGATGATCCTCAACAAATCCGACCTGCTGCCCTATGTGCCGTTCGATGTCGACACCTGCATTGAATATGCGCGGCGCATCAATCCGGGTATCGAGGTGGTGCAACTGTCGGCGCTGACCGGCGAAGGCTTGGCCGACTGGTACGACTGGATTGAAAACCGCCGCGTTTCCATGATCGCCCCCAAAAAGACTACTTAAAAAAGGAACCATCCGATGTGTCACGCAATCCCGGCAAAAGTGGTCGCCCTTCGCGATGACAGTATGGCCGATGTTGAGTTGGAAGGGGTGATCAAGGAGGTCTCCCTCGATCTTGTCGATGGTGTCGAGCTGGGCGATTACGTCATCTTGCACGTCGGTTACGCACTGGCCAAGCTGGACCCCGAGGAAGCGCAAAAGACCTTGAAGCTGTTTGCCGAAATGGGTGCCGCTGTAAATGACGGTGCCGCAGCATGAAGTACGTCGAAGAGTTCCGCGACGCCGAATTGGCTAAGGGGCTATCGGCCGCCATCAGCGCCGAAGCCGACCCCGATCGCATTTATCGGTTTATGGAATTTTGCGGCGGTCACACCCACGCGCTGGCGCGCTATGGGGTTGAGGACTTGCTGCCCAAAAACGTGCACATGATCCACGGCCCCGGCTGTCCGGTGTGCGTGTTGCCGGTGGGCCGGGTCGACGAAGCGGTGGCGCTGGCGACCCAGCACGACGTGATCTTGTGCACTTATGCCGATTTGATGCGGGTGCCGGGCACCAAGTATGAAAGCCTGATCAAGGCGCGCTCCAAGGGCGCCGACGTGCGCATGGTCTATTCGACCATCGACGCGCTGAACATCGCCAAGGACAATCCGGACCGCGAAGTGGTGTTCTTCGCCATCGGGTTTGAAACGACCACCCCGCCCACCGCCGTGGCGATCAAGCAGGCGCAAAAACTGGGGCTGAAAAACTTTTCTGTTTATTGCAATCACGTGCTGACCCCCGCCGCGATGCGCGCGATCTTGGGTACGCACACGCCACAAGGCGCACCGCCCAATGAGCAGAATAATGTAATCTTAGACGGCTTCGTCGGCCCGGCCCACGTCAGCGCGGTGATCGGCACGCAGCCGTATGAAGAGTTCACGCGCGATTACAAAAAGCCGGTGGTCATCGCCGGGTTCGAGCCCCTGGACGTGATGCAGTCGATCTTGCAATTGATCCGCCAAACCAACGATGGCCGCGCGGATGTGGAAAACGAATACGCCCGCGCGGTGACGCCGCAAGGCAACATCAAAGCGCAAAAGCTGGTCGACGAAGTGTTTAAGGTGCGCGATGAATTTTCGTGGCGCGGGCTGGGTTCTGTGCCATTGAGCGCCCTGAAAATCCGTGCAGAATTTTCTGAATTTGATGCAGAGTTGCGCTTTCGCGTCGATGTGCCCAACCCTAAAGAGAATAAGCTGTGCGAATGTGGACCGATTTTGCGCGGCGAAAAGAATCCGGTGGATTGTTCGCTGTTTGGAACACCATGCACGCCCGACAATCCCATGGGCGCGTGCATGGTGTCATCCGAAGGCGCATGCGCCGCGCACTGGACCTACGGGCGCTTTCGCACCGAACTTGAGTTGGAGGACAGCGCATGAACGCGCCCCAAAAACCGCCCCAAAAGCCTCACGGTAATAAGCCGGGTTCGCGTCCGCTCGATCTCAAAAACGGTCGCGTGGACATGAGCCACGGCGCCGGTGGACGGGCGATGGCGCAATTGATCGAAGACCTGTTCGTCGGTGAATTTGATAACGAACTTCTCAATCGTGAACACGATGCGGCGATGTTCACGCTGCCGCCCGGTCGGGTGGTGATGAGCACCGACAGCTTTGTCATCTCGCCGTTGTTCTTTCCCGGCGGCAACATCGGATCGTTGGCTGTGCACGGCACCGTCAACGATATCTCGATGGCCGGGGCGAAGCCCTATTACTTGACCGCAGGCTTCATCATTGAAGAAGGTTTTCCGTTGGCTGATTTGTCACAAATCGTCAAATCCATGGCCGCAGCCGCCAAAGAGGCAGGAGTGAGCATCGTGACCGGCGACACCAAAGTGGTCGAACGCGGCCATGGCGACGGCATCTTCATCAACACCGCCGGGGTCGGCGTGGTGCGCGACGGCGTCGATGTGTGCGGCGATCTGGCCCAGCCCGGCGACAAGATTTTGGTCAACGGCACGCTCGGCGATCACGGTGTGGCGGTGATGAGCAAGCGCGAAAACTTGAGCTTCACCACCGCAATCGAATCCGATAGCCAAGACCTTGGCGATTTGGTCAGCGATATGCTCGACGCGGTGCCCGACATCCACGTGCTGCGCGACCCGACCCGGGGCGGCTTGGCCGCGACGCTCAACGAAATCGCCCACCAATCGGGCGTCGGGATCGAGCTCAATGAGGACGCCATCCCGGTGCGCCCGGAAGTCAAAAGTGCCTGTGAACTGCTGGGCCTCGACCCGCTCTACGTCGCCAACGAAGGCAAGCTGATCGCCATCTGTCCGGCTGACAAAGCCGACGCATTGCTGGCCGCGATGCAGGCGCACCCCAAAGGCCAACACGCCGCGATTGTGGGCGAGGTGCTGCAAGACGCGCGCTGTTTCGTACGCATGAAGACAGGCCTCGGCGGCACCCGAATGGTCGATTGGCTGGCGGGCGAACAGTTGCCCAGAATTTGTTGAGAAGCTGTTAGCTGAACGTATTGTTGTAAGTGTCGCGCAGCACGTTCTTTTGCACTTTGCCCATGGTGTTGCGCGGCAACTCATCGACCACGAACACCCGCTTGGGATGTTTGAAACGGGCCAAGTCGTTCTTGATGGCGTTTTGCACCCGGTCTTCGTCGATCACAGCGCCGCCTTCGGTAACGATCACAGCGACCACGGCTTCACCGAAATCGGGATGCGGGGCACCGATCACGGCACTTTCTTTGACGCCATCCAGATCATCGATGATGGTTTCGATTTCCTTGGGATAGACGTTGTAGCCGCCGGAAATGATCATGTCCTTAGCGCGCCCGACGATGGACACGCGGCCGTCTTCGGCCACCTTTGCGACGTCGCCGGTGATGAACCAGCCATCAGCGCGAAATTCCGATGCGGTCTTTTCCGCCATGCGCCAATAGCCTTTGAATACATTGGGACCGGTGACTTCCAGCACGCCGATTTCTTCTGCGTTAAGCACTTTACCGTCTTCGTCGGCGATGCGCACCTCGACGCCGGGAAGGGGGTAGCCGACCGTGGCGGGTAGGCGTTCGCCGTCCAGCGGGTTCGATGTGATCATGCCAGTTTCGGTCATGCCGTAGCGTTCTAAGATGCGGTGCCCGGTCTTGTCTTCGAACGCGGCGAAGGTTTCGGCCAACAGCGGCGCCGATCCGGCGACGAACAAACGCATGTTGGCGGTGGCTTCACGGGTGAGGCCTGGATGATCGACCAAACGGGTGTAGAACGTCGGCACACCCATCAGCACGGTGGATTGGGGCAACAAATTGATCACTTGGTCGGCGTCAAACTTAGGCAAAAACCACATTTTTGACCCGTTCAGCAGCGCGCAATGGATCGCCACAAACAGTCCATGGACGTGAAAAATCGGCAAGGCGTGAATCAGCACATCACCTTCGCGCCAGCCCCACATGTCGTGCAGCGCCAGCGCGTTCGACACCAGGTTATCATGGCTGAGCATCGCACCCTTAGACCGTCCGGTGGTCCCCGACGTGTACAAGATAGCAGCCAAGTCGTCACCGCTGACATCAACGATATCCAGAACCGGTTCGGCGTCGTCTGCGTTCAACGTGCCTTCGCCTTGACCGTCCAAGGTTCGCACATGCGGCGCGTTATCGCCCGCCACAACATCACGTAAGGCTTGTTCCGATTGCGGACGGCACACCAACAAGGCCGGTTCGGCGTCGCCGACAAAATACGCGACCTCGGCAGGGGTGTAAGCGGTGTTCAACGGCAAATACACAGCGCCTGCACGCAAACACGCCAGGTACAACGCCACGGCTTGCGGTGATTTGTCCACTTGCACGGCGACGCGATCGCCTTTGTTGACGCCTAACGTATTGAGGATTCCTGCGTAACGCGCCGACATGACATCCAAGCCGCCATAGGTGATGGTAACACCGTCAGGGGTGACCAGCGCCGGAGCGTCGAGACCTGTGGGAAAATGCTTTTGAAACAGGGCGTAAAGGTTGGCGTTTGTCATGCTTGGCAGATCTTCAGTTCTATGAGTTTAAGCGCGGGACCGAACCAGGTCGGTCGCTAAGTCGGTCGGCAGAGTGGCGATGAAGTCGGTGAACGATCCGCTTTGCACGGTCACGTGCTCGCTGAGCAGCTGTTTGGCGCGGGCTTCGTCGCCGGTCAAAATGGCGTCGAGAATTTCACCGTGCTCGCGAAACGATTCCGCCAAACGCTGACGCTGGCGCAATTGCAAACGGCGATAGGGGGCGAGGCGGTTGCGCAGTTGGCGGGTTTGGTCGGCCAAAAAGGTGTTGCGGCTTCCGTGATAGATGCATTCGTGAAAACAAACGTTGGCGTCGTAATAGCCATCATGGTCTTCGGTGGCGGCGAAACTACGCGCTTGCTCATGACAGTCTTGCAGCTTTTGGCGGTCTTCGCCGCTCATGCGTCGCGCGGCGAGCTGTCCGCACATGCCTTCCAGTTCGGCCATGACTTCGAACATTTCCATCATTTGTTTAAGGCCGAAAGATGCGACGACAGCGCCGCGACGTGGGCGGATTTCGACCAAGCCGATGGACGCCAGCTGGTTTAAGGCTTCGCGCACGGGGGTGCGGGACACGCCGAAACGATCCGCCAAACCCATTTCTTCCAGACGCGTTCCGGGCGCAAGCTGACCGGTGACGATCTCTTGTTCCAGAGTTTCTTTCAGCGTGCTGGCGCGTTTTGTCGGCATCGTGTCTCCCCCCATAAGCCTGTCCT
>Ga0316204_10010573_pt1 | contig 11849 bp, 13 predicted proteins | sample 6monrhotite_MG_2_FD_205661 | JGI IMG/M metagenome (GOLD analysis project Ga0316204, IMG submission 205661) | Microbial mat bacterial communities from mineral coupon in-situ incubated in ocean water Damariscotta River, Maine, United States -... | ecosystem: Environmental > Aquatic > Marine >...
GAGTCACAAGATGAGATGAGATCTCTTGGTAAACTCACTTAAAATAAATTCAATAATAAAAGTTTAAACTTAAAACTCACTGTGTGAAAGAGGAATATTATGAAACGATGGCATTTAGCTGTTCAAACGGGTCTTTTTACGGCCTTATCATTGGTATCAGCTTCAATTTTAGCTGGCTCAATTTCGACTAATTTTACTGCTACATCTAACTATATTTGGCGTGGTGTGACTCAGACTAATGAACAAGCGGCTATTCAAGGCGGCGCTGATTACACAATCAACAAGAACTTCTATGCTGGTGCGTGGACTTCAAATGTAGAAACATCAAATGGTACTGGCGACTATGAGCTTGATATATATGGTGGCTATACTAATAAATTTGGTGAATTTGATTTTGATGCCGGTTTAATAACCTATCAGTATTTAGGTAACGCAGGCATTGATGATTTTACAGAAGCGTATGCTGGCGCCGTTTATAAAAATTACAGCGCAAAAATCTCTTATGATGTTAACGAGTCAGATATCTATTTAGAAGGTGCTGCAGATTTTGAACTTCCTGACAAATACTTATTAACGGCTCACATTGGTGTTTATAGTTACGATCGAGCGGGTGCTACTGATTACAACGACTATAGTGCAACGCTTAGTAAAGGCGAAATTAGCTTTATGGTAAGTAACACTGATATTACAAATGACAGTGTAAAAGTGAATGTTAGCTGGAATAAAACTTTCTAAGAGACAAGTTGCATTTGTTATGCAAATGTAGGAATAAATGCGTATATGGATGACGCAGACGAAGCCTGTGAGTAGAATTTATTTCTTTAATATAAGAAAAAGATTCTCTCGCAGGCTTTTGTTTTGGTAGTATGGAGGCATCAATTTATCAAAAAAATAATTAACCGGAGCACCTCATGTCCAAACCATTTTTACAGTCATTACCTGCACTTACAGCGGCGAGTTTAATCAGCTATTTTAGTGTTTCTCCGCTAGCCTTGGCCGAAGAGTCCTTTACAGCAAATGCTGCTATTACGAGTAATTACGTGTTTCGTGGTCAAACCCAATCAGATGATGGTATTGCCGCACAAGGTGGTATTGATTATACCCATGCAAGCGAATTTTACGCTGGAGCTTGGGCATCAAGTGTTGATGGAGCAAATGGTAATACCGGCAGTGGATTTGAAGTAGACCTCTATGGCGGTTGGGCACATAGCTGGGATGATTTTGGTGTTGATGTTGGTTATATCATCTATGAATATACTGATAGTGATTTTGCTGCAGGAGCCCAGGAATTATATGTTGGTTTTGATTGGGGCCCAGCTAATATCACATACTATAATGGCTCGGATGATGCTGCTGGCGCATCTGATTATAACTATGTTGATGTTGGCTTAAATATTGAACTTGTAGAAGATGTGCTACTTAGTTTGCACTATGGACGTATGTCACCTGATGTGGGTAGCAGTTTTAATGATTTCAAAATCGAAGCAACTAAAACGATATTGGATTTAGATGTGAGCTTGTCTGCTACCTATGAAGACGGCACTTCTAATGCAACAACTTCAAAAGATACTGAATTATTCTTAACTGTTAAGAAGACATTTGATCTTTAAGCAACGTTAATACCGCTCTAAAGAAGCCCGTGCAATGTTTTGTGCACGGGCTTTTTTGTGCCTGCTTGTTATAAATAAACCCTGAATCGCACCAAAAAAGTGCACTATTAATGGGCGTTGTAAGATTTTACGCACATTAATTGTGCATCAAAACAGTGCAAATCAAGCAAAGTATTCTCTTACCTATTGATTTTATTAATTATTTTATCTTGGCATACCTCATGCAATAGTAGACTTAGTATTTTACTGAACAGAATCTACACATAACTAATTTAACTTCCAACGGGAGAAGACATAAAATGAAATTTACAAAAACATTAATTGCGAGCAGTATTTTAGCTGCTTCAACTCTTTCAGCTACAGTTCAAGCCGCTGATGCACCAGTAACTGCAAATTTTGCAGCAACGTCTAACTATATTTGGCGTGGGCAAACACAAACTTCTGATGAAGCGGCAGTGTCAGGTGGTGTTGACTATTCTCATGCTTCTGGTTTTTATGCTGGTACCTGGATTTCTAGTTTAGGTGGTAACTCAACACCTGCATCTGGCAATGGTAGCTATGAGCATGATCTCTATGCTGGTTACACTATGGATGCTGGCCCTGTTGGGATGGACTTCGGGACTATCTTATATCGCTATCCAGTGAGCTCAGCTGTTGAAGCTGATTTTCAAGAAATTTATGCACATTTCTCTATAGATGCTTTTGAATTTGGTGTTGATCTCACTATTGATAAAGAAGCTGCTACTGCGTACGAAGATGATACTTACATTTGGGCTTCATGGTCAACGGAACTTAAGAAAGACCTAAATCTTGGCGTTAAAATTGGTTCTGTAGATTATGACGATCCATCAAGTGAAGATTATACACATTATACAGTTTCTCTATCTAAAGGTGATTTCACATTTGCTTTAGATAAAAATGACTTAACTGAAACTGCAAACAATGGTGTAGATGATTTACGTATTTCTCTTTCATGGAGTCAAGGATTCGATCTGTAAGATAGGATTTAATAACGGGATAGCATTGCTATCTACATAAGAATAGCCCGCTTACATTGAAATACTCTTTCAATGTAAGGCGGGTTCAATCGAGGAGTAAATAGTATGAAATTGGTTAGTGCAATAATTAAACCGTTCAAACTCGATGATGTCCGTGAAGCCTTATCTGAAATTGGTGTACAAGGTATCACAGTCACAGAGGTAAAAGGATTTGGACGTCAAAAAGGTCACACGGAGTTATATCGTGGCGCAGAATACGTAGTGGATTTTTTACCGAAAGTAAAAATTGAAGCTGTAATTAAAGATGACATGCTTGATCAAGTTCTAGAGTCGATTCAAAAATCAGCAAACTCTGGAAAAATTGGCGATGGCAAAATCTTTGTCTCAACAGTCGAACAAGTAATTCGTATTCGTACGGGTGAATCTGGCGAAGAAGCACTTTAAGGGTAGGGGAGTATTTCAATGGAAAATCAAATTTTTGAATTACAATATGCCATGGATACTTTTTACTTTTTAGTAATGGGTGCATTGGTAATGTGGATGGCAGCAGGTTTTGCCATGCTCGAAGCAGGTTTAGTGCGTGCAAAAAACACCACTGAAATTTTAACAAAGAATGTTGTGCTTTATGCAATCGCTTGTACGATGTATATGATTTGCGGTTATGAAATAATGTACGGCGGTGGTATTTTCTTAGAAGGTATCAACGGTGGAGAGAGCTTAGTAAAAGATGCATTAGCTGCTTCTGCTGAGAACAAATTTGGCGGCGATTCAGTTTACGCGAAAGCTTCGGATTTCTTCTTCCAGGTTGTATTCGTAGCCACTGCAATGTCAATTGTATCGGGTGCGGTTGCTGAACGAATGAAGCTTTGGGCTTTCATGGTTTTTGCAGTTGTGATGACAGGCTTCATCTATCCAATGGAAGGTTCTTGGACTTGGGGTGCACAACCTGTATTTGGTATGTTTGATTTAGGCGAACTAGGTTTCTTAGATTTTGCTGGTTCAGGTATCGTACATTTAGCAGGTGCTGCTGCAGCATTAGCGGGTGTTATCGTTCTTGGTGCTCGTAAAGGTAAGTATGGCCCTAATGGTCAAATCAATGCAATTCCTGGTGCAAACTTACCATTAGCAACACTCGGCACATTCATTTTATGGATGGGTTGGTTCGGCTTTAACGGTGGTTCTGTACTTAAGCTTGGTGATATTGCCAGCTCTAATGCCGTTGCCGTTGTATTCTTGAATACAAATGCTGCTGCTGCGGGTGGCGTTATTGCTGCTCTTATTATTGCTCGTATGTTATTCGGCAAAGCTGATTTAACAATGGCATTAAATGGCGCATTAGCTGGTTTAGTTGCCATTACTGCTGGTCCCGATACACCAACCGCTTTAGGCGCAACCTTAATTGGTGCTGCTGGTGGTGCTCTAGTTGTATTCTCAATTCTCACTTTAGATAAATTGAAAATTGATGATCCAGTGGGTGCGATTTCAGTTCATGGTGTTGTTGGCATGTGGGGCTTGTTAGCCGTGCCACTTACAAACGGTGATGCAACATTTGGTGGTCAAATTGCTGGTCTATTAACAATCTTAGTTTGGGTATTTGTAACAAGCATGATTGTTTGGATTGCGATTAAAGCCATAATGGGTGTTCGTGTTAGTGAAGAAGAAGAATACGAAGGCTGCGATATTGGTGAATGTGGCATGGAAGCTTACCCGGAATTCACAGGTTCACGTGGTTCAGGTATGTAATTAATTTGGTGTAAAAACCGATTTAATTGAAAATAGAAGGGCAGCCAATTGGCTGCCCTTCTTTATTTAATCTATCTGATTATGTGCCCCATCACAAAAAGGTGCATCTGCAGATTGTTTGCAACCGCATAGATATACATCTTTGTTTTCTGTAAGGGTAAACATTACTGGTGTGAAATCAGTTCCACTATGAGAGCCATCACAAAAGGGTTGTCGTTTAGATTTACCGCAACTACACCAGAAGTAATCACCTGCTTCTAAATTTTCGATATAAGGATATTTCTGAGGGCAATCTGGTTTGCTCATAGTTAGTTCTCCAAAAAAGATTAATAATTATAAAAATGATAGAGTATATTAATAATCTATTACATTTCTAGAAGTTAGTATAGTCAATGATGCCACAAACTCAGCTAAAGCTTGTTAATTTTAATTGCCATACCCTTAATCCAATTAATTTAGAATTAAAGCACAACGAAACAATAAGCATTTCAGGTGATTCTGGTACAGGTAAATCCTTACTGCTTCGAGCTATTGCAGATTTAATTCCTTATAAAGGTGAATGTTATATTGATGATGTCAGTATAAAAGATATCGCTGCACATGAATGGAGAAAGCGGGTTGCCTATTTTGCAGCAGAAAGTCAGTGGTGGTTTGATACTATAGGCGAGCATTTTAAATTGCCACTCACAAAACAGATAGAAACTTTCTTAATTGAATTAGGTTTTAACATCGAGGTGCTATCCTGGGATGTTATGCGATGCTCTACAGGTGAGCGACAACGCTTAGCTATTATTCGTTTACTTATTAACGAACCTGATATTTTACTATTAGATGAACCGACCGCAAATTTAGATTCTGAAAATACAAAACGCGTTGAACAAATTATTGAAGAATACCAGCGATTATCTAACTGTAGTATTATTTGGGTCAGTCATAATAGCCCTCAGAAAAAACGCGTATCACAACGACAATTCGAAATTAAAAATTCTGAGTTAGTGGAGTCTGTTGCATGAATGTTGTTGATTTAAGCTTATTCGATTTAAGTCTTGCTGCTAGTTTGGTTTTGCTAATGGCCATTCTTTCATATGTTATGCATTTGAAAATGACAAAACTTATTATCGTTGCTGCAATAAGAACCGTTGTGCAATTATTATTGATTGGCTTTGTCTTAAAATGGCTATTTGCGCAGGATTCATTTATTTGGATTGCAGGAATGTGGATGGTTATGTTACTTGTTGCTGGTCGAGAGATCATGGCAAGACAAACTCGACGTTTTAAAGGTGGATGGGGTTATGGTCTTGGTACCTTCTCAGTATTTATATCTTCATTTGTTGTTGGGATTTTTGTTTTAACCATGGTGGTAAATAATTCACCTTGGTATACGCCTCAATATGCTATTCCACTAATGGGAATGATCATTGGTAATACGATGACGGCATCAGCATTATCATTAGAAGATCTCACTAAAAATGCCTGGCAACAACGAATGGTTATAGAAGCACGTCTTGCTTTAGGGCAATCATGGAGTGAATCCATTCGCGATATTGCGCGTCAAAGCATTCGAATTGGTTTATTTCCAATCGTTAATGCCATGGCTGCTGCGGGTTTAGTCAATTTACCGGGAATGATGAGTGGTCAAATTTTAGGTGGAACACCACCGGCAGAGGCCGTAAAGTATCAAATATTAATCATGTTTATGATAACCGCTGCATCAGGTTTTGCTACACTTATAGTAGTATGGTTGGGAGCGAGGCATTTATTTGACGAGCGCCAGCGTTTATCAACTGGACGTTTACATGCTGCAAGATAAATATAGAATAATGTGTAAATATTTAAAATGAGTTATCAAGCGATGATAAAAACAAATTTACCCTACAATCTTATAATTATTTTTTCTTTTACATTAACTAATTTTGCATATGCGGAGATTTTTAAATGTAAAAATGCTGATGGTGTTATTAACTTTACATCTACACCTTGTGGAGAAAAAAATAGTGGTATAAGACGCCCTGAAAAGAAAGTTAAAGAACTTAATGCTGATGGTTCAGAAAAATCTAGAAAACAAGTTATTGCCGAAAGATTGAAAAGAGAAAAAGAATATTTAGATGCAACTAAACGTCAGCGAATAGATGAAAAAAATAAGAAAGCCAAGCTGGATAAGCACAATAATAAAATCAGGCAAAATTGTAATAAAGCCAAAAAGGCATTAAAAAATTATCAACGTTCTACTTATTTATATACTAAAGATAAAAAGGGCGAAAAAAATATTTTATCGGATGCTGAGAGAAAACAAGCTGAGTTTGAAACTCAGCGTGAGATAACTTACTGGTGCCGAGATCAAAATTAACTATCTTCTTAGTAATGCTAACCAGCGCCAGAGATTTAACACCCCAGCCAACGATGCTGCAACATAGGTTAAAGCCGCTGCACGAAGCACTTTCTTTACGGCAACTAATTCTTTGTCATTAATATAGCCTTCTTCCAGTATAGGTAGTGCCTTTGAAAAGCTTGCGTCCCATTCAACGGGAAGCGTTACAAAATGAACGATGACCGCAACAAACATACTTAAAATAACCACGCCAATCATTATGATACTTAAGTGGGGTGCTCGAGTAATGCCAACAACTATAGGCATTAATATAAAGGCAAGCGAGCCAAGCTTTTCACTAACCGCTGCAACTTTTACTAAATTTGTTCGCCACTGCAATAACGGTTCTTTGCGATGGTGCTGGATGGCATGCCCTACTTCATGTGCGGCTACTGCAATAGCGGTGAGCGATTTGGTGTTGAAATTACTTGTACTTAAACGAACGGCTTTTGCGGTTGGGTCGTAATGATCACCTCGGTCATCAATTTCAACTTTAACGTCATGCATATCAAATCGATCAAGAAGGTGTCGAGCAAGCTCTCCTCCTGTTCCTTGCAAATGATCAAGATTGGTTGCATAGCGATTAAGGGTGTATTTTACCCACCATTGAGAGCTATAGAGTAAGACGATAACAAAGATGATGGCGATGGCGTAGGGCATGGAGATTTTATACTGTATAGATAGACTATGTTTTTTGCTTTACGACGATGCTTGCGATACCAATTTTTTGAAGCTGGTGACGTGTTCGATTTAAAATATTGATGTCACGGATGGGGCCAACCTGGACACGATGCCATTTATCGCCATCACTCTTAGTAATGGTTTGAATTTTTGCGCTTATGCCTTGCAGTGCTAATGTTGCTTTAAGTTTGTCAGCTGCATCATGACGACGGAAAGAACCTGCTTGCAACATTAAAGGTTCAGTTGGTTTATTATTTATTTTATGTTTTTTTGTTGTTGTTAAAATTTCTTCATCAGGTACGGTGACTTCAAGTTCTGGTAAAATTGTATAAAAATCGAAACGTGGTTTTGAGCTTGATGATGTTTTAGAGTCTGCCGATTTCCCTGATATTGTATTAGCTTGTTTTTTTAGTTGTTTAACGTTATCGCTCGTCGTATTTACAATACTACTAAATGCATCTTTAACGGCTGATTTATTATCGCTAGCTGTGAAGTCATTAATGTAAACCAACAAGGCGACAAATAAGCCTATGGATAATCCTGCAAGCATCCAGGCCCAACCAGGAATACTATTGGGGTGTTTAGGTCTGGGGGTTTTTGCGTAATCACGTGGCATGGCGTTAGAGTAACATTAATTTGGAATCAGGTTAACAACAATAGAGTTTGATTTGAGAAGCTATCTATTTTGTTGTTTACAAATGAATATTAAATCAAATAACGAGTCATGCATTCTGAATAATCTATTGTGTTACTTCGCAAGTTCTCAGTGAAAATGTTTGGTGCAAAATATCCAATTACTGATGGAGAGGATTCCCACTTGTAATCAAGTATTGGAAAGCATATTTCACCAGAGACTGTTATATCGAAGATGCTTAACCCCAAATATCCACTTTTTGTAAGATTATACTTTGTTGCTGTTGTACCTGGTGAAGACAAAAAATCAGTGCCAATAGTATATGTTTCAGTGAGTAATTGGCCGTAACCCAGTGCTTCACCAGAACAGTCTGAATTTAAGTACTGTCGGATATTTGTAGTGTAACTTCCTTCCGGCAAAAAACTAACGATTAGCTTGTTGATTGTTCCGCATTGCTACCGTCGCCGCCTCCGTCACATGCTGAGACCACGATACTGACAGATAATGAAAGCATCCAAATCTTTGCGACCTGTATATAGATAAACTCATAGTGATTTGATGGCTTAATAAAGAATCATATTGTGAGCAATTATCTTGACATTTTAGGATTAATGTCCTAATTTTAAATCTTGTGATTAGGGCGGGTGTCCTAATAATAAGAAATTCAATAATTTAGGGAGTAACTCTTTGATGAACATGAAGAAAAAGGATAAAAATTTATTTTCACCAGCTAAAATAGGGGCAATCGAGGTTTCAAATCGGATAGTAATGGCCCCTTTAACCCGAAATCGAGCGACAACAGGTAATGTACCTCAGGCGATGAATGTTGAATATTATCGCCAACGAGCAACGGCAGGTTTGATCATTACAGAGGCAACCCAGATATCGCCTCAGGGCGTTGGCTATCCTGCAACACCGGGTATACATAGTGCCGAGCAAATTGCTGGTTGGAAAACAGTAACGGATGCGGTGCATAAAGAAGGAGGGAAAATCATATTACAACTGTGGCATGTTGGTAGAATTTCTCACCCATCCTTGCAGCCAGACAATAGCTTGCCTGTCGCTCCATCTGCGATTAAACCGGAAGGTGAGGCGATTACCTATGAGGGTATGCAAGAGTATGTTGAGCCCCATGCGCTTACTACAGATGAGATAGGGGCAATACTTGAACAATATAAAGTTGCTACAGAAAATGCAAAGGCAGCTGGTTTTGATGGTGTTGAAGTACATGCTGCAAATGGTTATTTAATTGATCAATTTTTACGTGATGGCACAAACCAGCGTGAAGATGAATATGGTGGTAGTTACGAAAATCGATATAGATTCTTAGGTGAAGTTTTAGGTACCGTGATGTACGCCTGGGATGCTGCACATGTGGGGGTTCGTCTTTCGCCAGAGAATATATTTAATGATATTTCAGATTCGAATCCACAAGGCCTATTTAACTATGTAACTAAACAACTTGGAAAGCTGGATCTAGCATATTTGCATGTGGTTGAAGGAAGTATGGCAGGAAATCCTAAGCTGCTTGATTATGAGCAATTTAAAAATAATTTCGCGGGACACTACATGGGTAATTTAGGTTACACCTACAACAGTGCCCAACAGGCTATCGCACAAGGTCAGGTTGATAGTGTTGCGTTTGGTGCTTTATATATAGCGAATCCAGACTTAGTAAAGCGTTTCACTCTTGGTGCCGAACTCAATCAACCAAACCCAGAAACATTTTATGGTGGTGATGAAGTAGGTTATATCGACTATCCCTTTGTGGAAAAAGAAGCAGCAATAGCGTAGGTAAGTTATAATCTTAAGTATGCTAAGTAAAGCCGAAACAATAAGAAATAAAATTGTATCAACTGCCGATGATTTATTTTATCGGCAGGGTTTTAATCATACTTCGTTTTCAGATATTTCCAAAGCTGTTGGCATTTCACGTGGTAATTTTTATTACCACTTTAAAACCAAAGACGATATTCTTGCTGCAGTGATTGAAAGTCGAAAATCAAGTATCGCAAGTATGCTTGAAAAATGGACATTAACAATCCCTAAACCTAAAGATCGTTTAACACAATTTGTGGATATGATTATCGGCCACGAAGAGAATATAAAAAAATATGGATGTCCAGTAGGATCCGTTTGTACAGAATTAATTAAGCTTAAAAATATAAATTATTCAGACGCAACTGAGATGATTTGTTTATTTAGAGACTGGCTCGTTGAGCAGTTTGAACGTTTAGATTACAATACAGAAAAATCAGAACATCTTGCGATGCACATTTTAACATGCACACAAGGCATTAGTTTGATGGGTCAAGCTTTTAAAGATTCGGCATATATTATTCGAGAAGCAGATGACCTTAAAGACTGGATAACAAAGCAGTAAAATACCCCCCCTCGCATATTTAGAGCCTCCTAAAATATAGGCCAACTTAATCAAGCGTGTTAAACTGCGCGAACCATTCAAACTAAAAGAAAGAGTCCATATGAGCCAGTCTCCCAATCAATTAAGTCCTCTAGAACAAGCCCTAAAAGAACGTATCTTGGTATTAGATGGTGCAATGGGCACCATGATACAAACTTATAAATTGGAAGAAGAAGACTATCGTGGTGAACGCTTTGCCGATTACCCCAGTGATTTAAAAGGTAATAACGATTTATTAACACTGACTCAACCAAAAATTATCCGTGATATTCATGCTGCCTATTTAGATGCAGGTGCTGATATTGTCGAAACAAACACTTTCAATGCCAATAAAGTATCCATGGCAGATTACGACATGGAAGAGCTGGCTTACGAAATGAACTTTGAATCGGCTCGCATAGCACGTGAAGTCTGTGATGAATATGCCACGCCGGATAAACCACGTTTTGTAGCCGGGGTTTTAGGCCCAACAAATCGTACAGCTTCTTTAAGTCCCGATGTAAATAGTCCGGGGTTTAGAAATATAAACTTTGATGATTTGCGTGAAACCTATTACGAAGCAACTAAAGCAATGGTTGATGGCGGTTGCGATATTATACTTGTAGAAACTATTTTCGATACCTTAAATGCAAAAGCAGCATTATTTGCGATTGAAGAATATTTTGAAGATACAGGCAAGCGTTTACCAATTATGATTTCAGGTACGATTACCGATGCATCGGGTCGAACGTTGTCCGGTCAAACAGCCGAAGCATTTTATAATTCACTGCGTCACGTTAAGCCAATTAGCTTTGGTTTTAACTGTGCACTGGGTGCAACAGAGTTACGCCAGTATGTAGAAGAGATTTCTGGGATAGCAAATTGCCATATTAATACTCACCCAAATGCAGGCTTACCAAACGAATTTGGTGAGTACGATGAAACACCCGAACAAATGGCTGCAGAAATTGAAGAATGGGCCAAGAGTGGTTTTATTAATATTATTGGTGGCTGTTGTGGTACCAGTCCGGCTTTTATTAAAGCCATTGCGGATGCAGTAAGTAAGTACCCACCTCGCCAACCTAAGCAAGAAGATTTTACTACACGCCTTGCCGGATTAGAGCCATGCAACATTAACGAAGATTCATTATTCGTAAACGTAGGTGAACGTACCAATGTGACGGGTTCTGCTAAATTTAAACGTCTAATTCTCGAAGACAATTACGATGAAGCCTTAAGCGTAGCAAGAGAACAAGTAGAAAGTGGCGCACAGATTATCGACATCAACATGGATGAAGGCATGTTAGATGGCGAAGAGGCAATGAAAACATTTTTGAACTTGATTGCCAGTGAGCCGGATATTTCACGTGTACCGGTTATGATCGATTCATCTAAATGGGCCATTCTTGAAGAA
>Ga0316204_10010574_pt1 | contig 11848 bp, 11 predicted proteins | sample 6monrhotite_MG_2_FD_205661 | JGI IMG/M metagenome (GOLD analysis project Ga0316204, IMG submission 205661) | Microbial mat bacterial communities from mineral coupon in-situ incubated in ocean water Damariscotta River, Maine, United States -... | ecosystem: Environmental > Aquatic > Marine >...
GGTGGAGCTCATTTCATCAATATTCAAGACCCTCTAAATCCCTTGGAAGCAGGAGGTTATGGAGCATCCGGGTATACTCATGACGCCCAGGTGGTTAGTTATAATGGCCCCGATGCAGACTATGCCGGGCGAGAAATATTCATTGGTGCCAATGAAAATCAGATGGCTGTCATTGACGTAACAGACAAACAGACTCCGTCTAATATCTCATCAATACAATACAGTAACTTAGGCTATACCCACCAGGGATGGTTTACAGAAGATCAGCGGTATTTTCTTCTGGGAGATGAATTAGATGAGATCAACTTAGGGTTTAATTCACGGACCCTCGTTTTTGACGTTTCTGATCTCGACAATCCTGTGCTGCACACCACCTATTTGGGACCAACCTCGGCTATAGACCATAATGGCTATGTAAAAGGAGATGAATTCTTTCTTGCTAATTACACGGCAGGAGTTCGCATGATAGATATTTCGGGCATAGCCGGTGGCAATATTATAGAAGCAGGATATTTTGATACTTATCCGCTAAATAATAATGCCGGTTTTGACGGAGTTTGGAGCGTGTACCCCTTTTTACCTAGCGGTAAAATAATTGTGAACGATATAAATTCCGGACTATTTGTTATCCAGAAATCAAACTAATTTTTCTGATGAAACACACACCTGTTTTCTTATTGGTTTTGCTGCTTCTTTCCTGTTCGTATGATCAGGTCGAAAGTATAGTGCCACAGGAGATTGAGGATTCCTTTTCGGGAGAAATTGCCTGGATCTATAACTATGGTGGTTCCGGGGAAGATACACCCCGTTCGATCATCGAAACTTCGGATGGGGGATTTGCCATCTTCGGTTTTTCGAATAGTATAGATGGCCATTTAGACGCAAAGACCTTACCGGTAAATGACTATTGGTTATTGCGAACCGATGCTGAAGGACATGTGCTTTGGTCTAAAACCTATGGAGGGAGTAAGGACGATCGTGGGCAAGCTGTTATCCAAACCTCGGATGGCGGGTTTGCCATTACAGGATATGCCATGAGTGATGATGGAGATGGTAGTAATAATGAAGGGTTTCATGACAACTGGATTTTGAAATTGGATACTCAGGGCACCATAGAATGGGAACAAAGCTTTGGTTTTTCGGGACACGACCATTCCTATGATCTGGTAGAAAGTGCGGACGGAGGATTCTTCTTCACAGGATTTCTCGACATTACTTCTGCAAAAGCAGATGGGTATACAGATAAGTCCTATTCCTTAACCAGACATGGTGTTGGGGAGTTTTGGGGCACCAAGTTAAATGCCCAGGGAGAACTTCAGTGGAGAAAATATTTTGGAGGCACTAATAATGATAGGGCCCATGCGGTGGTGACTAGTAATGAAGGGGGATTTGTTATGGCTGGTTTTACTGAGAGCAATGATTTTGACATCTCCGATTCCAGAGGAAGCTATGATTTCTGGGTTGTAAAGATCGATGGGTTAGGAGCGCTGGTTTGGGAACATTCTTATGGAGGTTCCGGGATAGAAATAGCACAAGATATTGCCAAAACTGAGGATGGTGGTTATATAATTACGGGAAGTACTTTTAGCACAGATGGGGACGTTTTTAGCAACCATGGGGAATCTGATGTCTGGGTTATAAAAGTGGATAGTAATGGGAATATCGTATGGGAAAAGACATATGGAGGAACCCGATTTGATGCGGCCGAAGGTATTAGTGCTGCCCCGGATGGCGGTTTTGTGATCTCCGGAAATTCTAAAAGTGATGATCTGGATCTAACGGGGAATGCAGGAGAAAATGATCTATGGCTACTAAAAATTGATGGGGTAGGGAACATGTTATGGCAACAGTCTTTTGGGGGATCAGATTTGGAATATGGTTTCGATGCCATCCAAACAAGCGATGGGGCCCTCATATTCGCAGGGGAAAGTAAAAGCGTAGACTTTGACCAACTTGAAGGTAAAGGACTCACCGATGTTGTTTTGATTAAGGTAGAATAGAATTAAGCACACTACACCCATTACCAAAAGGGAATTGAAGGGCATCTGCCTGGCTTCCCTTAATAGAATTATCTGATCGTTGTATATGTTATTAAAATGTTAGGATATAGGGTATAACAGCAGTTTTCTATTATATTTGTAAACTATTTAGAATAAATCCAATTAAGAATGATTAAAGTTTCAGAAACAGCCAAAAAAAGAGTCACTTTGTTGATGACAGAAGAGGGCTATGATGCAGCTAAGGATTACGTACGTGTTGGAGTAAAAAGTGGGGGTTGCAGTGGATTATCGTATGAATTAAATTTTGACAATAAGGTGTCAGAAACCGATAAGATATTTGAAGACAATGCAGTCCGTATTTTAGTGGATAAGAAGAGTTTTCTTTATCTGGTGGGTACTACGTTGGAATATTCAGGAGGATTAAATGGAAAAGGGTTTGTTTTTAACAACCCAAATGCACAACGTACCTGTGGCTGCGGAGAGAGTTTCTCTTTGTAACCAGAAATAAACTAATACTAGTACGTCCTGTTTCGAAAGAAATAGGACCTAAGTAAGAATATATGGCATATACCGAGGAAGAATTAAAAAAGGAACTGGAAACCAAAGAGTACGAGTATGGTTTCTATACCGATATTGAGTCCGAGACTTTTCCAAAAGGATTAAGTGAAGAGATCGTTATTGCGATCTCAAAGAAGAAGGAAGAGCCAGAATGGATGACCTTATGGCGACTTGAAGCCTTTAAGGGCTGGAAGGAAATGGTAGAACCTGAGTGGGCGAATATTCATTATAAAAAGCCCAATTTCCAGGATATTAGTTATTACTCTGCTCCTAATAGCAAGCCTAAGTACGATAGTTTGGATGAGGTAGATCCGGAATTGCTAGATACTTTTAAAAGATTAGGGATTTCATTAGACGAACAGAAGAAATTGGCTGGGGTAGCGGTAGATATCGTAATGGACTCTGTTTCTGTTGCTACTACATTTAAGAAAACGCTGGCCGAGAAAGGAATTATATTCTGCTCTATTTCTGAGGCGATCAGGGAACATCCTGAGCTGGTAAAGAAATATATTGGGTCCGTAGTCCCTACAAAAGATAATTTTTATGCTGCTTTAAATTCAGCAGTGTTTTCTGATGGCTCATTTTGTTATATTCCAAAAGGTGTTCGGTGCCCAATGGAACTCTCCACTTATTTTAGGATCAACCAGGCAGGAACAGGGCAATTCGAAAGAACCCTGGTAATTGCCGACGAATCTAGTTATGTGAGTTATTTGGAAGGATGTACAGCCCCTTCGCGAGATGAGAATCAATTACATGCCGCTGTAGTAGAGCTTATTGCTTTGGATGGCGCTGAGATAAAATATTCTACGGTACAGAACTGGTATCCCGGAGATAAAGAAGGAAAAGGAGGGGTCTACAATTTTGTGACCAAACGAGGAATATGTGAAAAGAATGCTAAGATCTCATGGACACAGGTAGAAACCGGATCGGCCATTACGTGGAAATATCCGTCTTGTATCTTAAAAGGAGATAATTCTATTGGAGAATTCTATTCAATTGCTGTCACTAATAATTATCAACAGGCGGATACTGGAACCAAAATGATTCATATTGGAAAGAATACCAAGAGCACCATTATTTCCAAGGGAATTTCTGCAGGAAAATCTCAGAATAGCTACAGGGGATTGGTACAAGTAAATAGCAGAGCCAAGAATGCACGTAATTTTTCGCAATGCGATTCTCTATTAATGGGGAATGAATGTGGGGCTCATACTTTTCCATACATAGAAGTAAAAAATAAAACAGCCCATATAGAACACGAGGCTACAACAAGCAAAATAGGGGAAGATCAAATATTCTATTGCAACCAGCGAGGAATTTCAACTGAAAAAGCTATTGCCTTGATTGTGAATGGCTTTAGCAAGGAAGTTTTGAACAAATTACCTATGGAATTTGCAGTTGAAGCCCAGAAACTGTTGGAAATAAGTTTAGAAGGTTCGGTTGGGTAAATAGTGTTAAAATAGAGTACAATAAAAAACTAATATAGTAGAACATGCTGAAAATTAAGGATCTACATGCAAGGGTAGAAGACAAAGATATTCTAAAAGGAATTAATTTAGAAGTTAAGCCAGGAGAAGTGCACGCTATCATGGGGCCAAATGGTTCAGGTAAAAGCACACTTGCTTCTGTAATAGCAGGAAAAGAAGATTTTGAAATTACCCAGGGGTCTATCATTTTTGAAGGAGAAGATTTGGAAGAAGCATCTCCGGAAGAAAGAGCGCATAAAGGTATTTTTCTATCCTTTCAGTATCCGGTTGAAATACCCGGCGTTTCCGTGACAAATTTCATGAAAACAGCTATTAATGAATCCAGAAAAGCTCGTGGATTAGAAGATATGCCAGCAAAAGAAATGCTGAAATTGATTCGTGAAAAATCTGAGTTATTGGAAATAGACCGTAAGTTTTTATCAAGATCCCTGAATCAGGGGTTTTCTGGTGGAGAAAAGAAACGAAACGAAATTTTCCAGATGGCTATGCTGGAGCCAAAATTGGCGATCCTGGATGAAACAGATTCCGGTTTGGATATCGATGCATTACGTATTGTAGCCAATGGGGTTAACAAGCTAAAAAACAAGGATAATGCGGTAATCCTGATTACTCATTATCAACGACTTTTGGAGTATATAATTCCAGATTTTGTGCATGTAATTCATGATGGGAAGATCGTAAAATCGGGCACCAAAGATTTGGCATTAGAATTAGAAGAAAAAGGTTACGATTGGCTTAAACAAGAGCCTGTAGTTTAAACTGAACACGTACGAAATGGATTTAAAGGACAAATTGGTATCTTCTTTCATGGCATTCGAAAACAGTGTGGACATAGACCATCCTGTGCATGATATTCGATCGGAAGCCATGAAAAATTTTGAATTAAAAGGATTTCCAAATAAAAAGGAAGAAGCCTGGAAATATACTTCTTTGAATAGTTTGCAAAAGATAGATTTCAGCATATTTCCAAAAGCAGAGAACGCACTGGAGTATCATCATGTTAAGAAATATTTCTTACACGAAATAGACACTTACAAGATTGTTTTTATTGATGGTATCTATAGCTCATACCTATCAGAGACTACCCATGATGGTGTAGACATCTGTTTAATGAGTTCGGCCTTAACCAAACCCATGTACAAGCCGGTAATAGATGTATATTTCAATAAAATAGCATCTAACCAGGAATCACTTACAACTTTAAATACGGCTTTTAGCAGAGAAGGAGCCTATATTTATATTCCAAAGAACAAAGCGCCCAAAAAGCCGGTAGAGATCTTACATTTTGCAACAGGGAATGAAGCTTCCCTGCTACTACAACCAAGAAACCTGATCATAGTTGAAGAGAATGCCGAATTGCAGATCATTGAACGACATCAAAGTCTTACTTCTAATGAGATATTAACCAACTGTGTTACTGAAATTTATGCGGCTAAGAGTGCTATCGTAGATTATTATAAGGTGCAAAATGACAATCATTCTGCTTCTTTAATAGACAATACGTACATTTCTCAGAAGGATGCTAGCGTAGTGAAGGTGCATACCTTCTCTTTTGGAGGAAAACTAACTAGAAATAACCTTAACTTTTTTCAGAACGGGGAGCATATAGATTCTACCATGAAAGGGGTAACGATCATCGGGGAAAAACAACACGTAGATCATCATACATTGGTGCATCATAAACAACCTAATTGTGAAAGTCACCAGGATTATAAGGGTATTTATGGAGAAAAATCCACAGGTGTTTTTAATGGGAAGATCATAGTAGATAAGATAGCTCAGAAAACAAACGCCTTTCAGCAGAACAACAACATTTTAATAAGCGATAAGGCAACGATCAATACCAAGCCTCAACTGGAAATTTTTGCAGATGATGTTAAGTGTTCTCATGGATGTACTATTGGACAATTAGATGAGGATGCCATGTTTTATTTACAATCCAGGGGAATCCCTGAAAAGGAAGCAAGTGCCTTGCTGATGTATGCTTTTGCAAATAATGTATTAGAAAGTGTTCGGATTCCTGAGCTTAAAAAACGCATTAACATGCTTATTGCTAATAAATTAGGAGTTCACCTCGGATTCGATTTATAAGCACTAAGAGAATAGACCGCGTTTAAAATGATGCAAACAACATTGGACATACTCCGTATACGTGCCGATTTCCCTATATTAAAAAGAAAGGTTAATGGAAGCCCTTTAGTATATTTAGACAATGCGGCTACTTCCCAGACCCCTCAACAAGTCATAGACGTCATCGTTGATTACTACAGTAGTTATAATGCGAATATTCATCGTGGTGTGCATGCCTTATCACAGGAAGCCACCGACGCCTATGAAAAAGCACGCATTAAAATTCAACATTTCTTTAATGCTTCTAAGGCGTATGAAATATTATTCACTTCGGGCACAACCCACAGTATTAATATAGTAGCCAATGGTTTTTCTTCTTTTGTTACAAGTGGAGATGAAATACTAGTATCCGCTATGGAACACCATTCGAATATAGTTCCCTGGCAAATGCTATGTGAACGGTCCGGAGCTATATTAAAAGTTATTCCCATGAATAAGGATGGGGAACTTTTAATGGATGAGTTTAGGCAGCTACTAAGTAATAGAACAAAATTAGTGGTATGCAATCATGTTTCTAATGCGCTGGGAACTATTAACCCTATTGAGGAGATCATTGCCGAGTCTCATAAAGTTGGAGCAGCGGTGTTACTAGATGGCGCACAAGCAGCACCTCATATTGCTGTAGATGTGCAAGCGTTGGATGTTGATTTTTATACCGCCTCGGCTCATAAACTCTGTGGACCAACCGGGATTGGTATGTTATATGGAAAAGAAGAATGGCTTACTAAATTACCACCGTATCAGGGTGGAGGTGAGATGATTGAAGAAGTAACCTTTGAAAAGACAACCTATGCGGGGTTACCTCATAAATTTGAAGCTGGTACCCCTAACATTTGTGGCGGAATTGCTTTTGGAGCCGCTTTGGATTACATAAATAGTATTGGTTTAGAAGCCATAGCCCAGTATGAACATGAATTACTGGCCTATGCTACTGAAAAATTACTTGAAATAGATGGGATTACCATTTACGGAACTTCAAAAAATAAAACGGCGGTTATTTCATTCAACATAAATGGGATACACCCGTATGACATTGGAACATTACTAGATAAAATGGGCATCGCCGTAAGGACGGGCCATCATTGCGCCCAACCCATTATGGATTTCTATCACATCCCGGGAACCGTACGGGCAAGTTTCAGTTTTTATAACACCAAAGAGGAAATAGACCGTTTTGTAAGCGCAGTTCTAAAGGCCAAACAAATGCTTTTCTAGCTCTATTCTAATTTCGGAAAGTATTTTTTGTTATTGTATTTTTGTGACCAAATTTAGATGATGAATATTCTAGACATACAGCAAGATATTATAGATGAGTTTTCTATGTTCGACGATTGGATGCAGCGTTATGAGTATATGATAGATTTGGGGAAATCCCTGCCCTTAATTGAAGAGAAATATAAAACAGAGGATAACGTAATAAAAGGATGTCAAAGTAAAGTATGGGTACATGCGGAGCTCGAAGATGATAAACTGGTTTTTACAGCAGATAGCGATGCGATAATTACAAAGGGGATCATAGCTATTTTAATCCGGGCTTTTAGCCACCAGAAACCAAAAGATATTATTGAAGCCAATACCGATTTCATTGATGAGATTGGACTAAAAGAACATTTATCCCCCACCAGGGCCAATGGTTTGGTAAGTATGATTAAGCAGTTGAAGTTATATGCAGTGGCATATCAAACGCAGTTAAATTAAAATAGAATTATGAGCGAAACAGCAATAGATACACAAGAATTAGGCGAAAAAATTGTCCGGGTTCTTAAGACGATATACGATCCTGAAATCCCGGTTGATATTTACGAATTGGGGTTGATCTATGATGTATTTGTTAATGAGGATCTCGATGTAAAAATTTTGATGACCTTAACGTCCCCAAATTGTCCGGTTGCTGAAACATTACCTGTTGAGGTGGAGGAAAAGGTAAAGTCGCTCGATGAGGTAAAGGGAGCTGTGGTAGAAATCACATTCGATCCGCCCTGGACACAGGACCTGATGAGTGAAGAAGCAAAATTAGAAATAGGCTTATTATAATTAGCGCGAAGTACCAATGGCAGATGAAATTGTAAATCGTATTGCAGCCAGTAAGCTGGTAACTTTTGATCTGGAGGATTATTATCCGGCCGGGAGAAGAGTGCTTCTAGACATTAAAGAATGGCTTTACGAAGAAATTATTCTAAAGGAAAAGGATTTTAGGGCACATGTAGCAAATCATCATTGGGAGCAATATAAAAATGATTTTGTCGCCTTGCATTGCTCTTCAGATGCCATAGTTCCGGGCTGGGCCTATATGTTGATCACCACGGCCTTACAACCTTATGCTAACCATGTAGTAGTTGGAGATTTAGAAGTGCTAGAAACAGCTATTTATCAATCGGAAATAGACAAGCTAGATGTAGCTGAATATAAAGAAAAATCCATTATTATTAAAGGATGCACCACTAAACCGGTACCCCCTAATGCATATCTCTGGATAACGTTTAAATTACAAAGTGTTGCTAAAAGCATCATGTATGGCGAAGCGTGTTCCTCAGTTCCTTTGTACAAGAAAAAGTAGCCACATTTAGCGTAAAATATATTAGTAAGTAAATTCAATTCAAATAAAATTAATTAAGATGAAAACTAGAGTATTTATAACTGTGTTTTTGTTAAGTAGCGCTTTTATGTTTGCGCAAACAGAAGCAGAGTTAAAAGCAACACAAGCCTTAAAGAAAGATTCTATTAGTGCTATACAAGGGAGAGTAGATGCGCTACAATCCCAAATTGATGCTCTACCTGGCTGGAAAAAGGGAGCTTTTGGAGTAATAGGAGTCAACCTTTCAAGCTTTAGTAATTGGTATGCTCAAGGTTTTCCAAACAATTCATCCGGGAATATTGGGATCACCGTAAATGCTTTTGCTAATCTGAAACAAGACAAATTTTTCTGGCGGAATGCTGCGAATGTTAATTTAAGCTGGGTAAAATTAGATGATGAAGATGACCCTACGGATGATGATAGTTTTAGACAAGCAACAGATGTGTTTAATATTTCTTCTTTATACGGTCGCAATATTGCTAAGAACTTCGCTATTTCTGCTTTAGGAGAATACAGAACTACTGTATTAAGTAATTTTAATGACCCAGGATATTTAGATCTGGGTGTGGGAGGTACATGGACACCAACAGACAATCTGGTAGTGGTACTTCACCCATTGAATTACAATTTTGTATTTAGTGATGAGGATACCATCTTTAATTCTTCGCTAGGGGCAAAAATATTGGTAGACTATACAAGAACGCTTGGCGCTCTCAACTACAAAAGTAATTTATCTATGTTTAAAAGTTATGAAAGTTCGGACTTGAGTAACTGGACCTGGACCAACTCTTTTTCTTACACGCTATGGAAGATGATTGGTGTGGGCTTTGAATTTGGACTTAGAGACAACAAGCAAGAGGCACTAAATTATGCCGTAAATACTTTGTTAGACACGGGAGCCACCTTTGACAATGTGGATAACGATTTACAAACGTACTGGACTTTGGGGCTATCATACAAGCTTTAACAGGAATTATACTATAAAAAAAACCCCGATCTTTCGATCGGGGTTTTTTGATTAAGCAGGTTTGTAAGATTTGGTTATTACATAAACATTTTGGTTAAGCGCTATTTGGGGAAATAAACACTATAGTAAGTAAGCTCAGGTTTAATTTGGGGATAAACACTTACACTTAACTACGATGTAAATGTAAATCAGGAAGTTTAATTTGTGGCAATTTATGTTGTCAACCTAAAGGATGTTGTTGTGAAAAATACGAGCGGTAAATTTAATCGATGAACTACCTATTTTTAGAAGGTGTTTCCTGTTAATATTGATCCAGGTTTTCTGGATATAAGAAGTTATTATACGGAAAACGGGTGACATGAATTTGACGAACGGACTCATAAACACGTTTTTTAAACTCGTCCAGGTTTTCTTTGTTTAAGGCTGAAATAAATAAGGCATTAGCACCCTCTTGTTGCATCCAGGTCCGTTGCCATTCAGCTAACGTTAAGTGCTTATTGGTCCTTTCCGTTGTTAAATCATCATCTTCGATTACTTCGGGGGTATACAGATCTATCTTATTAAAGACCATGATCGTTTCTTTATCTGAGGAGCCTATTTCACCAAGAATCTTATTAACCGAGGCAATATGTTCTTCAAAGTTTGGATGTGAGATATCTACCACATGCAATAAAAGGTCTGCCTCTCTAACTTCGTCCAGGGTGCCTTTAAAACTCTCTACCAGTTGTGTTGGGAGCTTTCGAATGAACCCTACAGTATCGCTCAATAGAAATGGTAAATTTCCTATAACCACTTTCCTGACCGTTGTATCTAGGGTTGCAAACAATTTATTCTCCGCAAACACATCACTTTTACTAATAACGTTCATTAAAGTAGACTTCCCAACATTGGTATAACCCACCAATGCAACACGCACTAATGAACCGCGGTTACCACGTTGTGTTTCCATTTGCCGGTCTATCTTAGTAAGTTTCTTTTTTAAAAGGGCAATCCGGTCCCGTACAATTCTACGATCGGTTTCTATTTCAGTTTCTCCGGGTCCCCTCATACCAATACCACCACGCTGGCGCTCCAAATGCGTCCATAACCCGGTTAACCTTGGTAATAGATATTCATATTGGGCCAGTTCTACCTGCGTGCGGGCATAACTTGTGCGGGCCCGTTGTGCAAAAATATCGAGGATTAGTCCTGTTCTGTCAAGGATCTTACACCGCAACTGTTTTTCTATATTACGCTGTTGTACCGGGGAAAGTTCATCATCGAAGATCACAGATCCGATATCGTGTTCTTTAACGTAGGCTTCTACTTCTTCCAATTTACCACTACCTATATAGGTCTTTGGGTTTGGAATTTCCATGCGTTGTACAAAACGTTTAGAAACTTCACCGCCAGCTGTAAAGGTTAAAAATTCTAGTTCATCTAAATATTCTAATACTTTAGCTTCATTCTGTTCTCTATTCATTACTCCAATGAGAACCACTTTTTCATGACCAATAGTTTTCTTCTCGAGCATAATACACTTTATAGTGCAAAGCTACGAATACCTGCTAAGCGATTTCGTATTTTTAGCTTCATAATTTAATTACCATGCAGTTCTCCTATTTTAAAAAGAAAGGACCCAATAATATCTACACGGTGGCCTTTTACAACTTGGAAAATTTATTCGACACTAAGAATGATCCTTCTAAACTCGATGATGATTTTACCCCCAAGGGATTTAAAAAATGGACCTATAAACGATATAGTAGTAAAGTAAAAAAGCTTTCTAAGACCATAGCCAGTTTGGGGGCAAAAGGAAGTGACAAATATCCTGCAATGGTGGGTATTGCGGAGTTAGAGAACGAAGCTGTCATAAGAGATTTAATTACTTCAAGACCCCTTAGAAAGGCGGGTTATAGCTATGTGCATTACGATTCTCCGGATGAAAGGGGTATAGATACTGCCTTATTATACCATCCGAAATATTTTGAAGTTATTACCTCAGAAACCATACACCTAGACGTATTTAATCTGGACGGAAATAAGGATGCCACAAGAGATATTTTGTACGTGAAGGGAATCCTTAATAAAGAGGAAATACATGTATTTGTGAACCATTGGCCTTCCAGAAGATCTGGGGAAATAGAAACGG
>Ga0316204_10010575_pt1 | contig 11848 bp, 10 predicted proteins | sample 6monrhotite_MG_2_FD_205661 | JGI IMG/M metagenome (GOLD analysis project Ga0316204, IMG submission 205661) | Microbial mat bacterial communities from mineral coupon in-situ incubated in ocean water Damariscotta River, Maine, United States -... | ecosystem: Environmental > Aquatic > Marine >...
GCTTTGGGGGGAATCGTTTGAGATTGGTTATTTTGAATTATTTGATTTCTAGATAAATCGATAAAGAAACCACCTATCCAATACTGTTTTGCCATGAAACCTTTTACCTAAATGAAAGCTGGTGCTCAAAAATGAGTCTAAACGAAAAAGTCATCTTAGCATAAAGCACGACAACATCTAGCGTTACTTTTGTAACAATTTGATGGCTATGTGATGTTTAGGCATCAGCAAGAAATCAGCTAAAAGTCATTCTAATTTCATGTGTTTTAATTTTGACTCATATAAAATTTGCTTTCTTAATTTAAATAAAAAACGAACCTAAATAAAAAGTAACGTTATACGGAGAGAAAAATTGATGAATATAAAAAAGAGTCTAATTTTTGTTTTTTTGTTTTCACTGCCCTTTATAAGTGCTAACGCCAGTGAAAAAAAATCATATGAAATGCCTAGAACTCATGTCACACCTATCAAAAATTCCGAAACAAAAGGGTTCAATAAACTTTATATAAAGCTGCCAAAAGGATATGAAGAAAACAGCGATACCAAATACCCTGTCATTTATTTTACTGACCCAATATATCATATCGAAATATTATCTACTGCTACTGAATTTATGATGGAAAACGTTATTTTGGTTGGTGTTTCCTGGCCAAAAGGTATGAATTTGAAGTTTGAGAAGGTGGATAACTATCTTAACTTCCTTCGTAAGAAAGTGATTAAGACAATAGAAAACAACTACCGAACAGATCCTGATAATCGCACATATTTCGGATATTCTGCTGGTGCATTAGTTGGTGCATACATATTATCGGCACAACCCGATACTTTTAAAAATTACATTCTTGGTAGTCCAGCACTCTCAAATGGTCCAGCGATCACACCGAAAGTTTTTGAACTTGAATCTAATACGGCTAAAAAGCGAAAAAAACTGAACGCAAATGTCTTCATTTCATATGGCAGCTTAGAGAAGGAGCTTGGCAAGCATGCCGATGAATTTATTACCATGTTGAAAAATAGAAAGGATAACAGTTTATCTTTACAGCATCTAGTGATCGAGGGTAACCATCAAACAGCTTTTCCTTTGACTGGAGTACGCAGTGTAACTTGGTTATCTAGTTTAACAACAGATAAGGAAAAACCATGAACATTAATTTAAAATTTAAGAGTTTACTCACTGTCGTTTTATTAAGCAGTCTTAGCAGCTTTACCATGGCAAGCGTTGAAGAAAATAATGCGACCGCACCGGAGACTACAGCCTCTGAGGCCGAACTATCATTCAGAGATATTCCGAATCTCGCCAAGGCGTTTATTGATGTAGCTCCGGCAGATCGAAAAGACGCGTTAGTGGTCGGCAAATTAGGCATTGATGGTGGCAACAAAGACATTATTATCAAGCTGGCTAAAGAGATAGCTGACGGTAAGCATGGTAATTTCGATAGCCTGCTTATTGCTTATAAAGGTAAGCTCCTGTTTGAGTCATACTATAATCGTGGTCGCGTTGACCTTCCCCATCCACAAGCCTCAGCAACTAAAGCTTACACTGGCTTAGCAATTGGCCGCGCTATTCAACTAGGTTATCTGACTATGGCTGATTTAAACAAGCCCGTAGTCAGTTTTCTAAAAGGTCTAGATCCAACAAGGTTTGTTAAAGGTGTGGAAAAAATCACTTTGCATCAGGCCATGACAATGCGCTCTGGTATCCGTTTTACCAAAGAGCAGGAAGAAGCAATAAATAAAAACCCTGATGCTCTAAAAGGGCTAGGACAAATTCAGGCTTACCTTGAACAAAGTGCGCCAATTACTGCAAAGTCTCAAACGTTTAAATATCAAAATGATCCAATATTTGTAATGCAAGTTCTTAACGCAGTTGTACCGGGCACAGCAGAGGAATTTATCAAGAATGAACTTCTCAGTAAGATGGGGATTAACAATTATGGTTGGAGACTTGGCGTGAGTGGTTTGCCATTTGCTGGAGCAGGCTCAAGCATAACATCTCGCGATATGGTCAAATTTGGCTTATTGACCGAAAATGATGGCAAATGGAATGGCGAACAGCTGATATCAAAAGAATTCATTAAGGTAGCTGCTAGCAGAATTTTCTACACCTTAGATGAAGAGATACACTACGGTGGCAAAGATGTATCTAATCAGGGATATGGCTACTACTGGTGGAGTACCGATTTAAAGCACGGTAACAAGGATTATTTCAGTAGATCAGCTCAGGGAGGTTGGGGACAATTTATTATGTTAATCGATGAGCTTGATTTGATGGTTGTATTTACAGCTCATGATAACGATACCAGTTACCAACAGTTAACCGCTGAGCGAATCCTGCCAGCTTTTGTCAAATAAGGAAAATATCATGAAATCTATTTTACTTTCAACGCTGTTGCTTTTTTCTGTACTGATGATAAGTAACGTCAGCCAAGCCAAAGAGGAGATGTCCGTCCTCAAAGGTCCTTATCTCGGGCAAAAGACACCAGGCTTAACGGCTGAAGTTTTTGCACCTGGAATTGTTTCGACAGAGCATCGTGACTTGAGTGGTTTTTTCACACCCGACATGAAAGAGTTCTATTTTACTAGGAGAGACGTTAAAAGTGGAAAATGGTCGTTAGTTGTTTTTAAATCCGAAAATAATCGATGGCGTAAATATGTGGTAGGACCCAGAGTGGGTCGACCCATTATTGCACCAGATGGTAAGACCATGCATTTGGGTAACAAATATATGGAACGCACTGAGACGGGTTGGTCAGAGGTAAAAAGCCTTGGATCCATGTTTGACCGGGAAGACTGGGGTATTATGCGCTTGTCGGCATCCGCAATGGGCACCTATGTTTTTGACGATTATAAAAGCAATGACGTAATCCGCATATCAACGCTCAAGGAGGGCAAGCGTGAAGAACCAAGACTGCTTGGCAAAGAGATTAACTCCGGAAAATTCAATGCCCACCCATTCATAGCACCAGATGAGTCCTATATTATTTGGGATGGCCAAAGAGATAGCGGATATGGTGATTCTGATCTTTATATCAGTTTTCGAACGGACGATGATTCATGGGGTCCTGCCATTAATATGGGGGATAAAATAAATACTAGTTCTTGGGAATCTGGTGGATATGTAACTCCTGACGGAAAATATTTTTTCTTTAATAGACATGAGGATATGTTTTGGGTGGATGCACAAGTTATTGAGATCCTTAGACCCAAACAATAAACCATATAGCAAGTGCATCAACACAGACAAAGGTTTATTTTGAATCACTTTAATAATAGATGGTTTAACTACCCATACCTCGGACTGTTATCCAAGACAATAGCAAAAGGAAGAAAACATGAAAACTACCCTAATATTATTATTGACAAGCGCTATATCGCTAAACACCGTTTTTGCTCAAAAAGCTATTACTACAATTGATTTAATTAAAAAAGTAGAAACGGGTCTTACAACTCGGATATACATTGAGGGCGATTCAACATGGTCTATAGAAGACCGTATGGAACACTATGGAATTCCAGGTGTTAGTATCGCTGTAATAAATAACGGTGAAATTGCATGGACAAAAGCTTACGGTGTAATGGATAAAGAAAGTAACACTCCAGTAACGACACAAACACTTTTCCAAGCATCAGCACTGAGTATGCCAGTAACGGCCTACGGTGCATTACGTCTTGTAGAACAAAATAAAGTAACATTAGATGAAAATATTAACAGTTATTTAAAATCCTGGAAATTGCCAGATAGTGAATTTACCAATGAAAAGAAAGTAACAATAAGAAATCTTTTAAATCATTCTGCGGGAATATACCCTCGTAGAATAGGAGGACATGGATATAGTGTAAATGAAAAAACTCCAACACTTGTAGAGATAGTAAACGGAATTTATCCAGCTAAAAATGAGAAAATTACCGTAAATAAAGAGCCTGGTGAAAGTGTTCGTTTTGAATATGAACACTATGTGCCTATTCAACAAATGATGCTGGATGTTGAGGGGAAAACATTCCCAGAAATCATGCATGAACGCGTGTTACAACCCTTAAAAATGAATAACAGTACGTTTAATCAATCTCTTACAATAGAGCAATTAACGAAGGTAGCAACAGGTTATTTGCAAGATGGTTCTATGGTAAAAGGTAGAAAAAATATCTATCCTACAATGGCTTCATTTGGATTATGGACAACCGCAGAAGACTATGCAAAATTTATAACCAACATACAGCAAACCCTAAAAGGTAAGAATACTAAAGGATTATCAAAAAATCTAACAGAATTAATGGGTACACCATATGGAGTGATTAATTCTGGTTGGTCATCTACACGCGGGTTAGGGTTTCAACTTTTAAATAAAAACGATGAAATCTACCTAAGGCATCACGGATGGAATACAGGTTTTCAAGCTGAGATTATGGCTCATAGAGACAAAGGTTATGGTGTGGTAGTGTTGACTAATTCCAATTTCGGGCAATTCAATGCTGAAGTGATTCGCTCTGTTGCTCTGGCGTATGATTGGGATGGTTTTGTTCCGGTATATAAAAAAATAGAAATTGAACAGTCTTTAGTCGATAAAATTACTGGTAGATATCAGTCCAATAACGCGACTGATGAAGTTTTTCAAAAGGACAATTTACTGCTGATTAAAGATATCCTTGACGTAAAAGCTGAAGAACTAATCAAAGTGTCAGATAGTACTTTTGTTAAAAGAAATTCTAGTCGTCTTATTCAATTCAAACCAAACTCTGAAAATGAAAAGGTCAATTTGCTTTACATAAATAGAAACGATGGAGCCATAACTTCAACTTTTGTCAAGATGGGTACTGATGAAAAAGAACCAGTAGAATTTCTTCTTGAAGGTGACTTTGAAAAAGCACTTAATGCATATAGAGTTTTAATAGAACAGAACTCAGCTAATCCTAAAGTTACCGAAGACTACTTAAATGATATAGGATATCGTTTTTTCCACGAGGATAGAATGAAATTATCACAAAACACTTTCAAAGTGAATATGATGCTCTATCCAAAAAGTTTCAAAGTATACGAAAGTTATGCAGCAGCCTGCGAGAAAATAGGAGAAATTGATCTGGCAATTTTAAATTACTCGAAATCACTTGAATTAAACCCTCAAAATAATCATGCCAAGAGTATGCTTAAGAAATTACAAAAAAGTGAATGAAACATGAAAACTACGAAAGTATTAATACTGACAACCTTTATATCGCTTAACACAGTCTTTGCTCAAGAAAATATGGGAAGAGATTCTGATTTCTCACAATAAGTCAGTTCAATAATTTATTAAAATTAAATAAAGGATAATACATGAAAAATATTTATATTTTTATCGCTCTGCTATTTTCTATTTTAACCATGAGCAGCAAAAGTTATGCTCAGGATAATTTTCCAGCCCTAAAAGGTTCCTATATGGGGCAAAAGCCCCCAGGTATGATGGCAGAACCCTTTGCACCAGGCATTATCTCCAAAGATGGCTGGGAGCTTGAGGGCGTGTTTGCGCCTGGGATGAAAGAATTTTACTACACCATAAACGCCAGTGCTGACAAATTCAAACCCACCGTTATTGGTTTTCGACAGCAAAATAATGTCTGGAAGAAATACACTGAATTCAAACGTACAGGTGAAGTGGCTTTTTCGCCTGACGGCAAGCGTATGCATATGGCAAAAGGCTATAAGGATCGTATCGGTGATGGCTGGTCAGAACGCAAAAGCCTTGGCTCCATGTTTGACCGGAAAGACTGGGGGATTATGCGCCTGACGGCTTCCGCTAAGGGTACCTATGTTTTTGATGACTTTAGAAGCAAAGACGTCATTCGCATGTCAGTTTTAAAGGATGGTAAACGACAGGCTCCTGTAAAAATGGATTCGGTAATTAACTCTGGTACCTATACGGCTCATCCTTTTATTGCACCAGATGAAAGCTATCTGATTTTTGATAGTAGAAGGGAAGACAGCTACGGGAGCTCTGATCTTTATATTAGTTTCCGACAAAAGGATGGTTCATGGGGTACTGCGATCAATATGGGCGCGAAGGTTAACTCCGATAAATGGGATGCCTATGCCAGCGTCACCCCAGACGGAAAGTACATACTCTTTAACAGAGGCATTGATGACAAAAATCATAATGTGGACATCTACTGGGTTGATGCAAAAATTATTGAGGAGCTTAGGCCTAAATAGTAAACCATTAATAAGTTGCAGAAAGAGCGACGCCAAAACACGTCGCTTCTTTTAATACAAAGATTGCATGAGCTACCTTCTAAACCAGTAGAGCATGTTCCAGATTCGCTGCAATGACCGCAAGGGTATAGATTTGACGTAGTTTTGTGAGGCATTTTTAATTCCGTTTATTGAGTTCCTGTTTGTTGCTGCGAGTTTACGATTACCAAAACTTTAAAATAATTTCAGACTGATGAAAGGCCTGTCATAAAAAACTCTCAGAATATAAATGCTGTTATTTTTCAAGCGCACAGCCAAAAAGATTGTTAGTTTCTTGAAAATTTGATAGCTTAGCACTTCAGAACTTGGAGCCAATGTTTTTAAAATGTTAAATAAAATAGCTAGTATATTGATGATAATCTTTATAAGCACTCAATCTCTATTGAGTGCAGCTATTGGTGTGCACGATTTACATCATGATAATACGGGTTCAATACATGAATATTTTCATAATATTGGACAACCACACGAGCATGATGAAGATAACGACGACGTTTTTGAAGTGAGTTACTCAAAACAAGCATTAGAGCATAGCAACTCGTTTCATGATGGCGGAACTGCCGAGATTTTTGTGTTTCCAGCGACAGTTATTTCTGTTCTACTGCCTGACTTGGTGCTAAATGAAATGCTAGACGAATGGTCCTCACCCTTTATAAAATACACCACCCCACCCCCCAAAATTTAAATCCTTACTAGTTAAACAAGTTCACAATTTCCTATTGTGGACAGCTCTTTTTTTGTTTTATATAATTGGATTTAGTTAACATGAGTTATGCTACTGCACCTTACTCCAACCTATTGGTTTGGCGTTTTATACTTTTCGTTTTTGCATTAACGACATTATTTTTTGTATCGATTGTTCAGTCTTCGCCTGGTGCGCATGGACCAAATGGTGAGCACCTTGATATGGAACCGGCACATTCCCAAGCTCAAAGACCAAAGTTTGAAGCCTTCACTGAGTCTTTTGAAATCTTGGGTGAACTGTTTGAAAATGAGCTGATTATTTATCTTCACGACTTTAAAACCAACTCCCCAATAGCGGGTGCAGAGATTGAGATTGAATCTAATAGTCATACCGCCAATGCTGCTTATGATAGCGAACAGAAACGTTATGTGCTTAAAAATGAAGCTTTGCTTTCAGCAATAAAACAATCTGGACAACATGAGATTATTGCAACCATATTGACACCTAATAGCGATGATTTACTTTTCGCAAACTTAACAATCCATACAGAAGAATTTGAGGCCGGGCAGCATGGAGATGAGCACGCCGACGATCACGGAGATGAACATCATCATTTCCCTTGGTGGGCAGTGGGTCTTGCCATTATAGCGCTTAGTCTTGGATTTGTGCTGGGACGCAAAAATTGGAGGGCAGGCTCATGAAACGCCTTTTGTTATTGATAACTTGTTGTTTTATCCATCTTTCATATGCTTCTCCTGGCGCACACGGCCCTAATGGTGAGCACATAACGGTAGAAAGTCAGGACTCAAGCGGTCTAGGTAGGCAAGCCGACGGCGCTGTCATTATACCTATGCATACTCAGGCCTTGCTTGACTTACATACCAAGCTTGTAATATCTGAAACTGTCACGCAAAGCATCAGTCTGCCGGGTGTGGTGCATCCTCACCCAGAAGGTCAAGCCTTGGTTCAACCAAGCAGTAATGGCCGTTTTGAAGCATCAGATTTGGGTGTACCCGTTACGGGAGAAAAGGTTTCTGCCGGTCAATTATTGGGCTTTGTTCGATATCAAGACAATGCTTTTGAACTCGCCAGCCAAACTAGTGAACTTCTTGCTGTTCGCAATAAAATTTCGCAAGCTAGGCGTGACGCTAAACGATTGCGAGATTTGGGTGAATTAGCTTCTATACAGATCTTAGAACAACTTGAAACTAACTTAAAAACACTTGTTGAACAAGAAGCAGCACTAGAACAAGGTCTTGAAAAACCAGAACCATTAATAGCACCAATTTCAGGCATATTAATCAACCATCAGGCTAGAAGAGGCGTGTGGGCGGAAGCGGGCACCACCTTGTTTGAGATAGTTGCAACTGATTTATTGCATGTTGAAGCGATCACTCATGACGTTTCCTTATTGCCTCAATTAAGCACCGCAACTCTTAAAGAAGCGCCCCATAGCAAACTAACTTATCATGGTTACGCCCCAGAATTGTCTGGGGGAATGATTACCCTGAATTTTGAGGTAAACCAGAACATCAAGCTATCAACGCCATTATTGTTAGACCAACCCGTCACTTTATACGCTCAACTCGACACTAAAATTGAAGGCATTCTTCTGCCTGCCGAGGCGATTGTGAAAAACTCTGCAAATTTGCCTATTGTTTGGATAAAAGTCTCTGCTGAACGCTTTTTGCCTCAACTCGTACGCTATCAAACTATATCCCCCAACCAAGTGCTAATTACTCAAGGTTTAGGTGCTGATAACCGCGTTGTGGTTAATGGCACATCATTACTAAATCAGGTTCGCTAGGGGGATTTATGTTTAATTTGCTTGTTCATACTAGCCTAAGCAATCGTTTATTCGTGCTAACGATAGCCCTGATAACAATTATTTATGGGTTTTGGCAAGGCCGAGAATTACCCATCGATGTTTTCCCTGACTTAAATAAGCCGGTTGTGACTGTTCTTACGGAAGCAGGGGGCTTGGCTCCCGAAGAGGTTGAGCAACTCGTCTCTTTTCCTCTTGAAAACTTACTTAACGGCGTGACCGGTGTGACTCGGGTTCGATCAACATCAGGTATCGGCCTTTCTATATTGTACGTCGAATTTGATTGGGACACCGATATCTATCGAAACAGGCAATTGGTATCGGAGAGACTCGATCAAGCAACCTCTCAGTTGCCAACAGATATAACGCCAGTAATGGGGCCGGTTTCATCCATTATGGGTGAAATAATGCTTATTGCGTTGCCAATTACCGCTGAGAGTGAGCTTGATCCAATGCTCGCGAGGGAGTATGCCGATTTTGTGCTGCGTCCACGTTTGCTTTCTATACCAGGCATCTCTCAAGCGATTCCAATTGGCGGTGAAGTAAGGCAAGTTAGGGTCGAGCCAGATACCGATAAAATGCGTAACTTAGGGATTAGTATTGAGCAGGTTCGCATTGCGATAGACGACTTTGCATCGAATAAAGGCGGCGGCTTTATTGATATAAATAATAGAGAATTCCTTATTCGACATAAAGGCCGAACGCTCAATTTGGATGATTTAAGGCAACTCGCTATTTTTTGGCAGAATAATAGGGCAATTAGACTGGAACAGGTGGCTAAGGTCTCCTACGCAGCAGCCGTTAAGCGTGGCGATGGCGGTTACAATGGCAAACCCGCCGTTATAATCAATGTGCAAAAACAACCTGGCGCTGACACGGTTAAATTAACGGCCGATATTGAGAATGCTCTGCAAGAGTTGAGCACTGGACTTCCAAAAGGTGTTGCCGAACCTAAGATACTCTTCAGACAAGCGGATTTTATTCAATCTTCAGTCGACAATGTTACCGAAGCACTTAGAGACGGTTCGATTTTAGTTATCGTTATCCTATTTGCATTTTTGTTATCGACCCGTACCACCTTTATTTCATTGCTTGCTATTCCATTATCACTTGCCGCAACGGTGATAATCTTTAAATGGATGGGGCAGACCATTAACGTAATGACTTTAGGTGGTCTTGCAATTGCTATCGGCGAGTTAGTTGATGATTCTGTGGTTGATGTTGAAAATATTCTTCGCCGTCTAAAGCAAAATGCCAAGCAATCAAAACCACGCCCTGTTTTTGACGTAATTTGGCGAGCAAGCATTGAAGTCAGATCCGGTATCGTTTACGCAACAGCGATAGTGGTGTTGGTATTTGTTCCTTTGTTTGCCTTACCGGGGATTGAGGGACGGCTTTTTGCGCCGCTTGGTGAAGCTTACATTATTGCTGTTTTAGCTTCTTTACTAGTGTCTATGACGGTCACTCCGGTACTGTGTTATTTCCTATTGCCAAACATGAAACAACTCCACAAGGGTGATAGTTATCTTGTCAAGATTATGAAGAAATGGCAAAGCTCATGGTTACTTTGGGCTTTACCTAAGCGGAAAGGGATTTTGCTGGCAGGAGGATTGTCTGCCATTATAAGTGCGTCGTCTATTAGCTTTATGCCCAGAGCTTTTCTGCCTGCGTTTAATGAAGGTTCATTGGTATTAGGCATGATTTTTGAGCCAAGCACATCATTAGCTGAGTCCAACAGGATGGGGCACTTAGCGTCCTCGCTATTATTATCGGTACCTGAGGTGACTGCGGTTGGTAGACGAACAGGGCGTGCACAACTAGATGAGCATGCCGAAGGGGTTCATTCTTCAGAAATTGATGTTGATCTTATTGAATCGGAGCGTTCTAGAGATGAAGTGCTTGCAGAAATTAGAGAAAAACTCAGTGTGTTACCTGCTCAAGTTGCAATTGGTCAGCCTATATCACACCGTCTGGATCACCTTTTATCAGGGGTAAGGGCACAACTTGCGATTAAAATATTTGGTGATAATTTAGATGAGCTTCGAATCAATGCTGATGTTATTCGGCAACAATTAGAGACGATCCCTAACCTTGTTGATATTAATGTAGAAAAACAGGTGCTTATTCCGCAGATAAGTGTGCAATTAAAACCTCGCGAACTGCTACAGTATGGTTTAACTCCGGGGCAGGCAATTCGGCAATTAGCAGTGTTAACTGATGGTGAACACCTTGTCGATATTGTTGATGGCGTAAAGCGTTATGCCTTGGTGATGAGATTAAATGAAGAAGCAAGAAGTCCTCAGGCTTTAGCAGCAACCTTTATTGATAGTCCCGCGGGTGCGATCCCTATTTCTGCAATCGCTGAAATTATAATCACTGATGGTCCGAATCAAATATTGCGTGAAAATAGCCGTCGTAGACTGGTTGTTTATGCCAATAGTACAGGAGGTGATGTTAAACAACTTTTGAATAACGTACGGACTAAAATGGCGGAAATAACCTTGGGATCTGATAGTTTTATCAGTATTGAAGGGCAGTTTTTAGCACAAGAACAAGCGATGCGTTTATTAATACTGTTATCGTCTCTTTCTTTTGCGCTTATTTTTCTTGTGTTATACATGCGTTACCAATCACTAATATTTGCGACCATTATCATGAGCAGCCTTCCAATGGCACTTTTAGGTGCGGTAGTTACCATGTGGTTTACTCATACGCCTTTATCTGTCGCATCGGTTGTCGGGTTTATCACGCTCACCGGTATCGCTTCGCGTAATGGTATTTTAAAGCTGAGTCATTATTTGAATTTAATTAAGTTTGAAGGGGAGAAGTTTGACACCCAGTTAATCCTTCGCGGCGCGCAAGAGAGACTAGCACCGGTAATGATGACTTCAATGGTAACGGCTTTTGCGCTTATTCCCTTATTAATGGCAGCCGATGCGCCTGGTAAAGAAATACTGCATCCCGTTGCAGTAGTGATATTTTCTGGTCTACTAACTTCAACATTGTTAGACACTTTGTTAACTCCGTTGCTCTACCGACAATTTGGTGGCAAGGCAACAGCTGTATGGCAACAAGGTAACTCAAACGAATTAGTATAAAAGGTTTTAACTGGCGA
>Ga0316204_10010576_pt1 | contig 11847 bp, 9 predicted proteins | sample 6monrhotite_MG_2_FD_205661 | JGI IMG/M metagenome (GOLD analysis project Ga0316204, IMG submission 205661) | Microbial mat bacterial communities from mineral coupon in-situ incubated in ocean water Damariscotta River, Maine, United States -... | ecosystem: Environmental > Aquatic > Marine >...
AGGGGTGGCAGAGTGGTCGATTGCGGCGGTCTTGAAAACCGTTGAGCCGCGAGGTTCCGGGGGTTCGAATCCCTCCCCCTCCGCCAGAGATACAAAAAAGCCCGGCGCAATGGCCAGGCTTTTCTGCATTTAGGTTTGTAACTACCAGCCCCAACGAACGCCAGCGCGACCATCGACTTCCCCGGTATCAGCCCCGAAGCCAAACCCGGCATTGACCGAGAAGGTTTCATTCACCCGCGCTGCGCCCGAGAAGGCAAAGGCCGATGAATTGTTGAAGAAGCCATAGTTTGCCGAGAGCGAGAAATTCTCTCCCGATGCCAATGTCGTCACACCCGCCATCGCCAGTGCCAGAGCCACACCATCCGTGTTGGTTTTGATGTCACCGGCATTATTGACCACGACATTCGACAACTCAGAGAAATCCGTCCGGAATTCCATGAAGTCGAGCTGCAATGCCGCGATATTGTTTGTGTTCACGGCAATTGCGGCAGCGTTTTCCGCAATCGGTTCAGCGTTGGAGTAATTCGGATTGATCGAGACAATGCCTGAAGCATTACCTCTCCAGCCTGAATAGAGCTCACCGCCACCTGGAAGAGCCGCATCTCCCGGATCACCGGCAGATCCAAAGCCTGATCCCGGCGTGCCTTCATCCAGCGTACCGCCCTCGCCTGCACCTTGGCCATAATCGCCAACCTGCTGCTGCTCACCTGATGCTGCTATGGCGTCATTGGGCGTGCCGCCACGAACTTCGGCAATCAGGGCTTGAACTTGCGCTTCCAGTGATGCGACCTGACTTTCCAAGGCCGCAACACGCGCGCTTTCCCCCGAACGTTCTGCCGCTCGCAAGGCCGGATTTGGCCCAGCATCAGCTGCCGTCAATTGGAACTCGCCGATAGCGACGGATTTCAGATTGCCGCTGCCATCTGCCGTCACGACGTATTTGGCCGAGCCCGCACTGATAATATTTGCCGCGTTGGACAGTCCCGGCAGCGTGTAGAAGCTGCTCGATAGGCCCACAAGTATCTGATTGGCAAAAGTTGTTGCCGCCCGCATTGGCCAAGACGCCGATCGCGTTAGACGACGAACCGGCAGCAATGGCTTGCGGTCCGACGGCAGTCGAATTCGCCAGAGGCCATAATATCATTGGAAAATAGGGAGCCCGAAGATATATAGGAAAATTGGAATTCATCTCCAATATCGGCGTCAGGCAATTGGGCAAGATTGAACAGTCTGAATTCCCAGCGTTCAACCAGCATATCTAAGGAAATGCGGGTTACCGCTGTTGGCGTATTTGCCCCGACATCGTCCGCATACGAAACGATTGGCACAGCGTTGCGACAATGAAGCCATGGCAAGTTTTCCGAATGCCATAATGTCCCCAAAACTATTTACAATCTGACTCGCAAGCGAACCAGCAAAAATTCTTAATGAATAAAAAAAAATGCAAACGCCCATTCGAATGGGTAGGTCAAGGCGTTTCTCGTCTTAGGGGCGGATATAGAGTTATTTATCCCCAGAAAACGAGAAGCCACCTTGCAAAGGGCTTGGCCTCTAGCAACAAAAAAGGCCGCCCCGAAGGGCAGCCTTTCAAGGTCTGTATCGATGGTCTGTTTTTCTAAGGCGTTCGCACGGCAACGCTGGTCGCGCCAACGGCGTTCGCGCCTTCGGTGAACCGAACAAAGACACGATTTCGAGCCGGATCATTTGCGATCGCTGCTCCCGTTCCGCGTACAAATATACCGAATGTTGCGGTCGCAGCTGCTCCGATTGTCAGTGTTTGAGTGGCAGCCCGAGGGGTCGTACATGCCCCCGTACCCGGGTCGGTTTGGCAAATTTCAAGCGTAGCAATCGCCAACGTCCGACCGCCTGTATCGGCGGAAACAACAATACTTCCAGACGTACCGACATTAGACACCGCGACCGAGAAAACACCGACGAATGGCGTGGTGGTAGGCACCACAACATAGCCCGGAGCGGCAGGAAGCGTGGCCGCTAGAGCCACAACATCTGCCGTTGCGACTGTGGTCGAACGGAATGTCAGGGAATTCAAACCAAGTCTGTATTCCGCAGACCGGCGATTTCCGCAGAAGGCTTCGATGAACAGATCGCTTTCATTATTGGCCGACGGATAGAAACCCGGCGTCCCAACACCGTCAATAAAGTCTGCTGCACTGGTGACGGAGAACAGGAAGTTTTGTGCCGCTCCGGCGGCGATATCAATTGGCGTATTCACCGTTCCTGTCAGCGCATTTGCGCCTGTCGTTGTCTGGTACGAAAATTGTCCCGCTGTTGCTCCTGCCAGACGAAGTCCGCAAGCCGTTGCCGTTGATCCGGTAGCTGCCGGATTGATGATCGTTGCAAATGCCGTGGCTGGGGACCCGTTGGTCACAGAGCGTGTGATGGGCAATACAGACGACACCACGCGGGGTGCTTCGGGCCGGAAGCTCACGACATTCAGGCTTTCTTCACGTGCAGCGCGAGCATTGTCTGCCGGATCGCTTGTGAGCGGACCATCAATCTGCGCGGACGCAATGATCTCTTGGCCCGGAGCTGCTATGCCGCAAGCAGCGCCACCTGGGCAAAGCGTGATGTCGGGGTTTGAGAAATACATGGCTTCAACTTCACCGCCGGGACCATTCGGTGCACCGGGAGGGCAAGTGACGCCCGCGCCCGAAGAATAGGACATGATCGTTCCAAAGGTACAATCAACGCGGTGACCATGTGCATAAGTTCGCACACCACCTGTTGGCGCACCACCTGCATCTTCTACGTTATGTGTGAAACCAATATTATGGCCCACTTCATGCGCAAATGTGACGTCCGAACAGAAACTATAGGCCCCCATTGGCGAGTCGGTATCTGCAATCCAATCCGCTGAAACCGAATACCCATATGGCAGGCTTCCTGCCCCGATAACACCATTTGTCGCCGGTTGACCGATGCCCCAAGCCAAACCACATGAGCTTTGGCCTGTTAACGAGCGTTGAAGGATAGCGACCAGGTCGGCGCCATAGGTCACGCCTGCGGTACGAAGCGCGCTGAGATCCTGCGTTTCAGCGGTGTCACCATTCGGATCGCCCGACAAATTATTCAGCGTTTCACTTTGAGGTGCCGCATCATTGGTCAGTGTGACCGAATCCAAGTGAACAAGGCGGGCCCGAAGACCTGTATCTGAATCGATCAACGCTTGATCCAGAACCGCCATCAAATATTGAACACGACCACCCGTGGCAAGTCCCCAGCGAGCTGAAAACCCCTGAGAATAAAAGATTGCAAGATCGATAATTCCGTTTGATCCAACCGGCACCGCCTCCGCAGTGTCTTCATTCAATTCCGCAGTGCGTTCCCGGGCCTCTTCAACCACGAGATCATAATTTGGGAACAGGACATCATCGCGGTTCTCTAGACGTTCGCCGCCCTCTGGCATTTGCATGATGCGATGGCGACCATTCTCCGGAATGATCAACCACAATCCATCTTCGGTTTGAATGCGACCAAAGGTGAAACCGTTGGTTTGGGTGATCAAAACCCGGTTATGGATGGTGTGATTTGCCAACCGGCCAACCCACACTTGTCCACCCATTTCCTGGCTTTCCAAGCGATCCAATTCAGCTTCATAGCCCTCACCGAAATTCAACGTAATCCGCTCACCGGTATTCATCCGCATCATTTCCGGATTCAAACTCTCGAACTGAATCTGGGTTTCACCTTCGCTTTCAGCGAGGATTGTGACCCCGTTAAACATGTCATCTGCGTAGGCTATTGACGGAATAATCGCCAATGCCGCAGCGGCCATAAATATATGTCGCATGATATTCTCCCCGATAAATTGTTCCGATGAGGGCCGCAAATACAGACGCCGGAGGCCGCTCTTAGGCAAAAAACAATAGACCCATTCAGGCCATAAATCCAATCACTCTGAAATTCGCCATCCCTGAATGGAGTTAGCAAATAACAAGTCCCAACCGGCGCCATCGGCAGACGGCACAAATGCTGCCTTATATTGCCCGGCCATTTCGCAAGCCGAAAGACTCAATGCGAATAGAGATTGCCCCAATTCACCCAAATTCAAATCGGTCAAACAACCGCCAATATCGGAATTAGGACCGAATGCAACGTGGTCTATCGACGGAATTTCAAGCCCATTTCCATGTCCAGAATTCACGTTCAACACGCCCCAGAATCCTGCGTCGCCCATGAAGGGATTACCGACGCGAATGCGACCATCGGCGAACAGGCTTCCGGTGAGTTCACCAGAAGCGATTATTTGTTGGCCATTTTGGCTTGTACCGACGGCGGTATGTACCAGTGAGACATTCCGACCATCGTCCAAGATAGCAAGACCATGTTCACCGATTACAATATGGCCGCGCTCAAAATTGGGCCAATCGGTGTCAGATTGTCGAACCAATACGCTCCAACTCCCCGAAGGAGACATTTGGGTCGCGAAATCCACAGGATGTGGGCTGTACACTGCAGCGCTGGTCGTGCTGCGTGTGACACCAGCCGCATCAATAAAGCGGAGATATACGCGTGCATTTGCGGGATCGAGCGGAATACCTTGTTGCGCGTCACTTCGTACAAAAACTCCGATATATCGCGGCGAATTATCAGCAAAGTTAGTTTCGAGCTCGGGTGCCCGAGGGCCTAGGCATTGCCCATCGGTGTCGGTTTCACACAAGCTGAGCTCAATCGGAAATCGAGCACTTCCCGTATCCGCTACGACGCGGACAATACCATCTGTAGGTTGGCCAATATTTAGTGCAGCTGCGGCCATAAAGCTTGTTGAGCCTGGGTTGGCAATCCGAATAACCCCATCACCACTTGGCGTAACACCAATCGCAAGAATATCCGGTCCGGGCGTGTCATCCATAGTGAGGCGGAATGAATTCACATCTTCAATCGCCGCAGCAGTGGCATTCTCACACACAAGACGTGGAAAAATCGTGGAGGTCCCAAGCGCGACGGCACTGCTCGATGCAAAGGACAGCACCAAATCTACACGACCCTCTGTACCGACATCAAATACCTGATTGAGCAATCCGCGCGGAGCCCCCTCCGAGCCTATCAGGTCATAGGAAAGCGCTACGTCACTACCGCCATTATCAACATGGCAAGACTGGGCAGGACCATCGGATATGCTCGTCATGAACGCTGTGATGTCTTCGCCATCAATATGACCTGATTGAGCGCCGGGAAGCACCGCTGTCGACGCCGAAGCTGGCGCGACGGTGTCATCGGTAAATCGCACGGTGAGCGTCGTGTCACCGGTGGGACTAACAACGCATGTCGCGGCAGATGGCGTTGTGCAGCCGCCCGTCGTCCAGCCCTCAAAAGAAGATCCACCTGCTGCAACGGCCGTCAAATTGAGCGTTGTACTTGGCGGAAGCACCGTAAAGCATGTCCCGCCTCGGCAAATCGGTGTGCCATCAATTTCGACATGCCCCTGCCCCAATCCCTCAGTTTTCACGCTCAATGTGACGAAATCTGTCGGCGAGAACGTCGCCACGATATTTGAAATATCCTGAGGCAATACGGTCAAATTGCACACCGTTGATTGTTCTCCGTCAGCACCTATGGCACAGAATTGGGGTTGTGATTTAAGGAGGATTTGGTTCTCATCGTAATGACGAAAGCATGAAGATGAGAACCAAAACAACCAAGTCCAAAAAGCCTGAAGATCGTGTGGTAAAGGACATCCGCCGGGCGACCCGGCGACACTTCTCGGCAGAAGACAAGATCAGGATCGTGCTGGAAGGCCTGCGCGGTGACGACAGCATCGCCGAGCTATGCCGCAAGGAAGGTATTGCGCAGAGCCTATATTACACTTGGTCGAAGGAGTTCATGGAGGCTGGCAAACGCCGGCTTGCCGGTGACACTGCGCGTGCCGCCACCAGCGATGAGGTCAAGGATCTGCGCCATCAGGCGCGTGATCTGAAAGAATGCGTGGCCGATCTGACGGTGGAGAACTGTCTGCTCAAAAAAAGCATTCTCGCGGATGGGGGAGACGGCGTATGAGATATCCCGCATCCGAGAAGCTGGAGATCATCAGGATCGTCGAGCAAGCGCACTTGCCTGCAAAACAAACCCTAGATCGGCTCGGCGTTTCGCGCCGGACATTTTACCGCTGGTATGACAGGCACTTGGAAGGCGGGCCTGAAGCGTTGGCGGATCGGCCATCTGCCCCGAGCCGGGTCTGGAACCGCATCCCCGCCGAGGTGAATGGCCAGATTATCGAACTGGCACTGGAGCAATCCGAGCTCAGCCCGCGAGAACTGGCCGTGCGGTTCACTGACGAGAAGCGCTACGCCACGGTCTATCGCTTGCTGAAAGCCCATGATCTGATTACCAGCCCGGCCTATGTTGCTGATCGCTTCCATACCCAGACGACCCGGGCGAACGAGATGTGGCAGATCGATTTTACCTACTTCAAGATCATTGGTTGGGGCTGGATGTATCAGTCGACAGTGCTCGACGATTACTCGCGCTACATCATCGCCTGGAAACTGTGTTCGACCATGCGCGCCGAGGACGTCACCGACACGCTGGACATGGCCCCCGCTGCTTCAGGCTGCGACTAGGCTACCGTGATGCACAAACCCAGGCTGCTTAGCGACAACGGCCCGAGCTACATCGCTGGCGAGCTGGCAGACTATATCGAGGCCCGGCGCATGAGCCATGTTCGCGGCGCACCCTTCCATCCGCAGACGCAAGGCAAGATCGAGCGTTGGCACCAGACCTTGAAGAACCGGATACTGCTGGAGAACTACTTCCTGCCCGGCGACCTCGAAGTCCAGATCGAAGCGTTCGTCGAACAGTACAATCATCAACGCTACCACGAGAGCCTGAACAATGTGACGCCTGCCGACGCCTACTTCGGCAGGGCTCCTGCCATCATCAAACAACGTGAAAGGATCAAGCAACCGACCATCCAACATCGACGCTTGCAACACCGCAAGATCGCCGCCTAATATCAACCCAACAGACGAGGCCGATGTTCCAAACGATCACGCCGCAATCTGTGCCAAATATCCTGACGACAGATGGTTAATAAAAACATAAATGTTTGGTCGAGGGAGAGCGCCTAAATCAAAGATTTCCGATCAGAATGGTCCATACCGCTAATGGATATCCGCTCCAGCTACAGCCATCGGGGGTTACTTTTCGCTCTATCATGGCGATAGTATTAGATAGGATTTTAACGTGTCAGGGGAGAACAAGATGAAGACGTGGATGTATGGTGTTGCAGGCATTGCTCTGCTGGCGACAGGTTGCAGCGAAAGCGCCGCTGTCAATCAAGACGATACGGCAATGACGGAAACACAAAGCACGGCCGAAGAAGCGTCAGTGGATGCTGCCGCCGTTACAGTCGCGGATGCTGAAGCCTTTCTGGAAGCAACCGAAAGCGAATTGGCCGAATTTAACGAATACGCCAGTCGCGTTTTCTGGGTCTATGCCAACTTCATTACGATCGACACCGAGTATCTCGTCAGCCGTGTCAGCGCGGAAGGTACGGAAATGGCCGTCCGAATGGCGGTTGGAACTGCCCCTTTTGCCGAATTGGAACTGCCAGAAGACTTGCGTCGCAAAATGACCAGCCTGACAGCGGGCATCACTTTACCCGCTCCAACAGGAGGCACTGGCGCGCAAGACCTCGCCACTTTGACCACACGGATGTCATCGGCTTACTCGACGGGCACCATCCTGATCGACGACACCGAAACGACGTTGAATGATCTTCAAGTTTTGATGGGGAGCGAACGCGACCCGGAATTCCTGTCAACAATGTGGAATGATTGGCGGGCCGCAATTCAGCCGACGCAAATGGCCGAAGATTATGCGGCGATGGTTGAAATCGCCAATGCCGGTGCGCGTGATCTGGGTTTCTCCGATCTCGCCGAAATGTGGCTTTCGAATTACGACATGCCGGCAGATGAAATGGAAGCCGAAGTTGAGCGTCTCTGGGGGCAAGTCGAACCACTTTATGAACAACTTCATTGCGCGGTTCGCGCTGAACTCAGCGAAGAATACGGCTCTGATGTTCAAGGTGAAACAGGCATGATACGCGCTGACTTGCTTGGTAATATGTGGGCCCAGGGCTGGGCACCAATTCGCGATATTGCTGGCGTTGAAGGCGGTGGCGAAAGCTATGACCTCACCCAGTTACTCGAAGAAGCCGATTATGACGCCTTCCAGATGGTTGAAGCCGGGGAACGCTTCTACACATCATTGGGCATGGAGCCCCTGCCGGATACGTTCTGGGAACGCTCACTGATCGTTCAACCAGAAGACCGCACCGTCGTTTGCCACGCCTCCGCATGGAATTTGGATTCGCGCGACGATATCCGGATTAAAATGTGCACCAATGTAACCGCCGAAGACTTCCGCACTGTTCACCATGAATTGGGCCATAACTATTATCAGCGCGCCTATCAGGATCAGGACTCTCTGTTCCAGACCGGTGCCCATGATGGCTTTCATGAAGCGATTGGTGACTTCGTTGCGCTATCTGTGACCCCGGAATATCTCGTTCAGATTGACTTGCTCGATCCAAGTGCCGTGCCTGATGAATCGGCCGACCTCAGCCTGTTGATGGATCTGGCGCTCGATAAGATCGCCTTCCTACCGTTCGCTGTGATGATGGATCAGTGGCGATGGCAGGTTTTCCGCGGAGAGATCGCACCAGAAGACTACAACACCGGCTGGTGGGAATTGCGCAATCAATATCAGGGCGTTTATCCGCCGGTCGAACGTCCGGCTAATGCTTTTGATCCAGGTGCGAAATATCATATCGCCAACAATGTCCCGTATCTTCGCTATTTCCTGAGCTACATCCTGCAATTCCAGTTTCAGCAGGCCGCTTGCGACATGGCCGGTTGGGAAGGCCCCCTTCATCGCTGTACCGTTTATGGTAACGAAGAAGTTGGCGCTCGTTTCACTGAAATGATGGAGATGGGGGCGTCACAGCCTTGGCCTGATGCGCTGGAAGCCTTCACCGGCACACGCGAAATGGATGGCTCCGCCATCATCGCCTATTTCCAACCTCTGATGACGCATCTGGAAGAAGAAAACGCCGAGCGCAATTGCGGATGGTAGAAATCTTCACGGAATGATCAGGGAGGGCGGTCTTCGGGCCGCCCTTTTTGTTGGCGTAAACTTTGTCAGTACATTTTGCCGCCTTCCGTCACGGCCTTTGTCGGACTAAGTTCAAGTCAATTCAAAATTGGAAACTGCAAATGCCTGAATCCATTTCCACGTCCGTCGATCTTTCCGGCGAAGACGTGCATTGGTCACCGAAAGGTGGCCTATCTTACGGTGCCTACCTCAAACTCGATGATATCCTGAAAGCGCAAACGCCAATCACGGCAGAGCATGATGAAATGATGTTCATCGTCATCCACCAAGCGTCCGAGCTTTGGTTGAAACTTTGCGTACATGAACTGGATGCGGCCATCGACTGCGTCATTGCCGGCGAATTCGGCCCGGCCTCCAAAATGCTGTCGCGTATTGCGCGTATTCAGGAGCAATTGACCCAATCCTGGTCAATCCTCGCCACGATGACACCCGCGGATTATCTTAAATTTCGAGATAAGCTGGGGCAAAGCTCTGGGTTTCAGAGCTACCAATACCGCATGCTTGAATATCGTCTCGGCAATAAGAACGCGGCCATGGCGCGAGTACACGGCAAATCTGAACACGCTGACGCGGTGCGGGAATATCTCAACATGCCAAGCGTCTATGATGAGGTCTTAAAACAACTCGCCAAAGCCGGATTTGATATCCCGGCAGATTGCTTGGATCGCGATTGGTCGGAAGCCTACAAACCTTGCGCCGAAGTCGAAACCGCTTGGAAAGAGATTTATACCAACACCGAGAAACATTGGCAGCTCTATGAATTGGCTGAGAAACTTGTAGATGTTGAACACAAATTCCAGCTCTGGCGCTTCAATCACATGAAGACTGTCGAGCGGATCATTGGATATCGTCGCGGGACCGGCGGTACCGGCGGTGTCTCCTATCTCGTCAAAGCACTCGACCTTCGTTTCTTCCCGGAATTGTGGACGGTCAGGACATCGCTCTAATGGCGAAACGTCTGATCGATATTTCACAGACCCTGCGACCATCCCTGCCCGTATGGCCCGGCGATACAAGCTTTTCGCTGGAACCGACTTGGACGATCGAGCCGGGATGTCCGGTCAATGTCTCAAGAATGACGCTCTCTACCCATTCTGGAACGCATGCAGACGCCCCTTTGCACTATGATACGCAAGGCAAAACTATCGCCGAAGTCGATCCCGGCATATATGTGGGAGAATGTTTTGTTTTCGATGTGAGAACCGCTTCTGACCTTGTCCAGCCAAGTCATTTTGACCTCATGAAGGCTGGCGGCTGTGAACGCATACTGTTTCGAACTTTTGATCAATTTCCGCATGACCAATGGGTGTCGGACTATGCCGCCATTGCGCCCGAGACGATTGACGCCTTGAACGCTACCGGCGTGAAACTGGTCGGTATGGACGGCCCGTCACTCGATCCCGAAACCTCCAAAACCCTGGTCGCCCATAATGCCGCCAAACGAGCGGGCATGGCGATTCTGGAGGGGTTAGTGCTGGATGACGTCGCTGAAGGCAGATATGAGATCATCGCTCCCCCGTTAAAAATCGGAGGCGCAGATGCTGCGCCCGTCCGCGCCTTACTGAGAGAAATTTAGTATGACTGACGTGACGCCCGATCAAATTACCGAAATGGACGCGACCGACGAACTGGCGACGTTTCGTAATCGCTTCGATATCCCGGACGGCCTGATCTATCTCGATGGCAATTCGCTGGGTTGTCTTCCCAAAGCGACCAAAACACGCATCAATGATGTCGTCGCACGCGAATGGGGCCAGGACCTTATCCGATCGTGGAATGCGAATGACTGGATCAATGCGCCGGCTCGGATTGGTGACAAGATCGCTCAACTGGTTGGCGCTAAGTCAGAAGAAATTATCGTTGGCGACAGCACATCTATAAATGTTTTCAAATGCCTCACAGCGTCACTTCAACTAAATCCAGAACGTACAACGCTCGTGACGGAAAGCGGAAACTTCCCCACCGACGCCTATATGACAGAGGGCTTGGCCGCGATTGCCCCCGACCGCATCAAGGCAAAACTGGTCGACCCGGACAAAGTGATCGACAGCCTGGATGAATACACCGCCGCGCTCCTCCTGACCCACACGCATTACAAATCCGGCCGACTTCGCGACATGCAAGCCATCACCGCTGCAGCGCACGCAAGAGGCGTCCCGGTAATCTGGGATCTTTCGCATTCCTGCGGGGCCATGCCGGTCGATCTGAACAGCTGTAACGCCGATTTCGCCATTGGATGCGGATATAAATATCTAAACGGTGGACCCGGTGCGCCAGCTTTCACCTTTGTTGCAAAACGACATCAGGACAAAGTCTTCCCGGCATTGTCCGGTTGGCTCGGCCACAAACAGCCTTTTGCCTTCGATGACACCTACACTCCCGCGCCCGGGATCAACCGTTTTCAGTGTGGCACCCCGGGCATTATTGGATGCGCAGCGCTGGAGGTGGGCGTCGATCTAATGCTGGAAGCCGACATGCAGTCGCTCCGAAATAAATCCTCCGCGCTCGGCGACCTCTTTATCCAACTTGTAGACCAACGCTGTTACGAGTTCGGCTTCGAAGTTGCTTGCCCCATCGATCCAGATGAACGCGGCAGTCAGGTGAGTTTTCACCATTCAGACGGTTATGCCATCATGCAGGCATTGATCGCTCGCGACGTCATCGGTGATTTTCGGGCCCCCGACATTCTTCGCTTTGGCTTTGCGCCGCTCT
>Ga0316204_10010577_pt1 | contig 11847 bp, 9 predicted proteins | sample 6monrhotite_MG_2_FD_205661 | JGI IMG/M metagenome (GOLD analysis project Ga0316204, IMG submission 205661) | Microbial mat bacterial communities from mineral coupon in-situ incubated in ocean water Damariscotta River, Maine, United States -... | ecosystem: Environmental > Aquatic > Marine >...
CGTCCACGACAGAGCTGTACTGCATGCAATGCTGGAGGCGGCGGTTGATGCTATTATCGTGTCGGATCAATCGGGCACCATCGTTCGGGTCAACCCGGCCGCCTGTCAGCTATTCCAATACGATGCCGCCGAACTGATCGGGCAAAGTGTCAATATCTTGATGCCAGAGGCACTGGCGCATTTGCACGACGACTTTATGCGCCGTTATATCGAAACTGGCGAAAAGCATGTCATTGGAAATGGTCGGGATGTCGAGGGCCAGCGCAAAGACAAGAGCCTTGTTCCATTACATCTGTCAGTCGGCGAGACACGTGTCGCCGACCAACACATGTTCATAGCCATCTTGCATGACCTGACGCGCCGCAAGGCAACGCAAGACGCATTGGCCCGGTCGCAACGGCTTGATGCGATCGGCCAGATGACCGGTGGTATTGCCCATGATTTCAACAACCTGCTGACAGTCGTCATCGGCAACCTCGAACTACTGGAACGTCGCGGCGCGAATGAAAGACAGGTTTCGCTCATTCGTGATGCGCTGGAATCTGCTGAACTTGGCGCCGAACTGACGTCGCGGTTGATGATTTTTGCGCGCAAGAGCCATCTCAAACCTGTCAAAGGTGATTTGCGAATATTTTGTCAAGACGCCCTGGCGATCCTGAAGCGTACGCTGGGGTCAAGCTATGTCATCAAGACTGATTTCGCGGCAGAGTTGGATCTGGTCATGGTCGATCCGGTGCAGTTGCAATCGGCTTTGTTGAATCTGGCCCTGAACGCGCGTGACGCAATGGGACAAAAGGGCGAGCTGCTTTTTTCGATTTCAAACGTAGCGATAGATGACACTTACATGGCGCAGGAAACGGATATTGAACCTGGTGACTATGTCCGTCTTTCGGTCAGTGACAACGGCGCGGGGATGAATATCGAAGCACAACGGCGCGCCTTTGAACCGTTCTTTACCACGAAATCCGACAGCGGCGGCACAGGTCTTGGGCTTGCCATGATCTATGGGTTCGTTCGTCAGTCCGGAGGTCACATCACGCTTTATAGCGAGTTGGGGCTGGGAACGAGTTTTGGTCTGTATTTTCCGGCCATTTCAGGTTCTGGCAAGACAGCCGCAGCCCGCAAGGTCACCAGCGTTCCTGCCCGACATGGACATGGCGAAGTCATCATGGTCGTCGAGGATAATTCCAAAGTTCGAAAGCTTTCTGTCGAACGTATTCGCGACCTGGGTTTTGCAGTTGAAGCGGCCACCAATGGTGACCAAGCTTACCAAATGCTAAAAGATGGCGTTCACGCGGATATCGTATTCTCTGACCTTGTCATGCCCGGCAATCTGAACGGATACGATCTGGCGGCCAAGATTGCGGCTGAATTTCCGGCCATCAAAGTTCTTCTGACATCAGGGTACGCAAGCGATGTAGTGACCAACGCGATGGCGCATGACAGGCCATATTACATATTGCACAAACCGTACCGGCAATCCGAACTGGCCGACAGGCTTCAGGCGCTTTTGGCCGGTGACGGCGTCGATTGAACATTTTGAACGTCGCAGGTCAGCACATAACCGACGCCACGCACAGTCTTGATCAGTTTGGGTTCGGCAGGGTCGCGTTCGATTTTCTTGCGCAGTCGGGCGACTTGATTGTCAATTGTCCGGTCCAGAGGCGACCAGGACTGCCCGCCTATCAAATCCATTAGCTGATCGCGCGACAAGACACGTTTTGGACGTTCCAGGAAAACCGATAGAAGACGAAAATCACCACTGGTCAGCCCACAATCGGCACCCCCACGATCGATTAATTCCAACCGATCCGGAATTGCCGTCATACCGTCAAAGACGAACTGCGGGCCGGCGTGCAATGCTGACCCATGCGTCGATAGTGCGGCCGGTGATGCATCCTCGCTGGAACTGCTCATCTCTGACCTGCGCAGCACGCTTCTGATCCTTGCGACGACCTCTCTGACGTGAAACGGCTTGGTGATATAATCATCTGCACCGATTTCAAGCCCGACCACCCGGTCAATCACATCGTCTTTGCCCGTCACCATCACAATCGGAACTTTGGATTGGCGCCTGATTTTGCGGGCGATATCAAATCCGCTGTCAGCACCGAGTTGAATGTCCAAGGTGACGAGATCTATTTTTGTTGCACCAAGCGCGTCCAGCACGTCGTCGGCGTTGTCTGACTCGCGCACACAAAATCCTTCGTCTTCCAGGACGTTACGTAGCAGCGCTCTTATTTTTTTGTCGTCTTCAACGATCAGAATTGTTTGGCTTGTCATAACAGCGTCTTCGGCCCACCCTAATTTGTTCGCCAGATAATAATCAGCAGCCGTCTGGTGGCAGGAATTCTTGCGTCATACAAAACGATACAAACCCGTGCGCCTTCAGCATAACTCAGAATACATTACCCGTACAAGTTGACCCGGAATTCAAATATGGGGCCAACATCAATGTATGTCACAATCACAAGCGATCCGACCTGGGCTTTGCCACCGCAGAGACTTGGAAGCAGAAAGACGAAGTTGCCGGAAACACATCTTAAGGCAGGATCGTGCCTTTATTTCGAAGGCGACCCGGTTGAACGCCTTTATCAGGTCAAAAAGGGCGTGTTACGATTGACCCGACTGCTGGAAGATGGGCGTCGGCAAGTCATCGCCTTTGGGTATCCTACTGATATCGTTGGATTTCCATCTGATGGCGTGCACCACACCGATTGCGATGTTCTGGTTGATGCATGTCTTCAACCTTACCGAAGATCCACCCTGGAAGATGGTGGCGGGGACCCGCAGTTGCACCGCGATCTGTTGCAGGCGGCGTTGCGTGAAATCAGCGCAATGCAAGATCACTTTATGATGCTTGGGCGAAAATCCGCGCTGGAAAAGGTCGCGTCCTTTTTATGTGTCCTGACGGACCGTGTCGGCCAGAATCTGGGGGAATACAAACAAGTCGATCTGCCAATGAGTCGTGGCGACATCGCCGATTTTCTGGGCCTGACGACCGAAACCGTCAGTCGAACACTCACCCAACTGCGCAAAAACAAGATCATCGCGATCGACAACATCCACACGATCATCATTTTGCGTCCAACAGCCTTGTTGGGCTTGTCATTCGGGGACCGCGACTAGGCGGCATCGAATATTGCGCCATGCCGCGCGGCGGCAAAAATCGTGCCGCCGCTATATGACCGTCGCTAGGGTGCTGGCCAAAGTGCACGAATCGCCGTTGGCAGATTGGCGCGGACGTCCTGCACCTCACCCACACTTACCTTTGCATTCAGCAATTTGAACACGCAACTGATATCGTCGGGGCCACGATATTCTTCGGTTTTGGTCAGATGCGCTTCGATGAACTTGATGAAATCGCTGGCGGATCGTTCTTTGATCGGCGTCTTTTTCGGAACCCATCCCTCAAATAACATCCCGCGGATCAACAGGGGAAGTTGGGCTGAAAATTGCGCCAGCTCGTCGGTCGACAGGTGATCGCGAATGTGTTGCAATGTGGTTCTCAGAAGGCGCAGGGCGCTCTTTCGGGACGACCAGTCCAGCCGATCCGCGAGCTCATTGATCCACTCGTGCGTTGTGTGAACAGAATGATCGATCACTTCTAAACCTTGCGCAGACATATCAATTCTCCTGATGGTCGGTTTCAGTCTTTAATTGGCTTCATGTCGACATCGAATGCCTCGCCCGGATTGCCGATGAAGTTTTGGAAAATAGCGTTTGTAATTGCTCCGATCCCGAGCAGAACAAGCGTGTAGTTTGCAACCCATCCAACGAACGGGATGAAGTTCAGCAGGGCAATAACCGTGATCGCAGCGCCAAAAACCAGAAGGCGGGTCAAGTTGGATGGGTTTTCGTCACCGCCGAAAGCCGCCCAGATGCGCATAGCGACACTATACGCCCCCAGCGCGTAACCCAGTGTCCAAGCGACAATAATTGTCAGCACTACGATGAACACGAACGGCAGCCCAATAATCGTCAAGCCGATGACGGGGACCATGCCAAACAACATCGACAAACCGATGACACCGGAAAGGATTGATCGCCCTGGCGCGCGCGCGATGCTCTGGCGCATCTTGGATAATCGTTTGGGCATGAAACCCAATGTCAAAGCACCAAGCGCCAGGAAGAACAACAAAGAGACGATAAATCCGAACAACAGCGATGCAGTGGTCGGAAGGATTGGCATGTCTTTGCGCACGTCCTCCCACTGATCCCAGGCTGCTGACAGCGAAGCCTTTTCAAACACCACCCGTTCGGGCGGCACCACACTGTCGGGGACGGAAATTTTATCCGTTGTCGAATAGGTGAGAATTCCGCCGATACGGGCCTTGGACCCAAAGGATATGGATCGCGCCAAAATTCTGACATCGCCTTCGATCGGTGCATTCAGCACCACGTCCTGTGCGGTCACCAGCAGGGAACCCAAAACAGACCCCTCGATCGTTGCGGTGTTGCCAAACATCCGCGCATTTCCGTTTGTGGCGGAACTGGTACTGGTGCGGACAGAAAACCCGGCGATCGTCAGGTCCTTTGCCACCTGACTGCGCACCAGAACCGACCCCCCGAAAGCATACAAATCCTCGGAGGTGTCGGCGTTAACGGTGACATCCAGTCCGGTGGCATGCAGATCACCATTGGCCTGACCGCTGACAGTCACCGTTCTGGCAGCGGCAAAGGCATCGCCAGAAGTTTCCAACGTTTCGTTGACCAGTGCGCCCGAAATGAATGTATCGCCACCACTTTCAAACTGGTTGGTGTCTGACCATGCCATGGCAGCACTGAGGATAAGAATGCTGGCCACCAGAATTTTGTGCAGAAGTTTCATGTGCTGCTCCCGATCAAGTTTTCTGTCGCGATTTTTTTACCCTGTCGCGCGAGTAATCGATTGATCCTGATCAATCGCAGACCTTTTCAGTTTGCTAGGAACCGTACGGCACATCTTTGTGCCAGAAATCAAAATCGGAGGCACATCTGACAGGAAAACGATTCCCCCGCTGGCAGTCGGTACAGGCGGGTCAACCTTCTGTCCCATTCTAAAGGCAGATAAGCCGTCCTCGCGATTATTTCTGGGTTGGCTTTTTGACACCTGACCGGGCAGCAGATGCCGCTTTCGGCACCCACCGTGTTTCGCCCGTCGATGTCTTGGACCCTGGCGCAACTGCTGAAATTGCCGTCGAGGTTCCGGGCGTCCGCAAAGAGGGTTTTGATGTGTACATGTTTGGAGAGCGCTTGAACTTGAAGGGTAAAAAAGTTCTGAACGCGCGGACGCCGATAACGGCATTCATCGCGTTGAATGGCGGTGTTCGGCCTGGATGTTACGGGTCTGCCTGCTGACAGGACAGTGGTGCGAAAAGCCGGCATCAGCAAAAAATGACCTGGCCTTGTGACGTTGTTTCGCGTCCGGCCGCCACCTTTGAAAGGACATAACTGATGAACCTGAAAACATTATTGGTTTGCCTCACGACGCCTGATCACGCCGATACACTGATGAAACTTGCAGTCCCGATAGCCCGCAAACATGATGCGCATCTGATTGCATTGCATACCGTCGAAGCATTGATGATCTATCCTGGTATTGCGATGCACATCCCCGAACCGGCCTTTGCAGCGTTCAGCGAAAGTCAAAAGGAAGAAGCGCTCAAAATCAAAGCGTCGTTCAGCAAACACACTGAGAATGAAAGCTTTCCAAGCGAGTTTCGACTGGTTCAGGCGCAGGCAATTTCAGCGAACGAAAGAATGGTCGAAAGCGCCCGCGCGGCGGATTTGGTGATCATGGCACACGCGGACGCGATGTCCGACAGACATGACCAGCGGCACGCACAAGCTCAGGTCATCCGCGAAAGCGGGCGCCCGGTCATCGTGGTTCCACTTGGTTATGATGGCCCCGAGATTGGCGCGAATATCCTGGTCGGCTGGAGCGACACAAGAGAGGCCGCCCGTGCAGCCCATGATTTGTTGACCGTTGCCAACAAGGATGCGGCCATCACGGTGTTGCGCGTGGGGAACGCACCAAAAGATGCGCTGAAAGATTTTGACGGCATCGATCTTGTCGAAATGTTCGCTCGGCATGGCCTGAAACCCACACTCGAACACCGCAACCCTTTGGGCGCCGATATCGCAAAGGTCCTGAACGACGTTGCCTTTGAAAAGGGTAGTGATTTGATTGTCACCGGTGCTTTCGGACATTCAAAAGCATATGACTTTGTCATTGGCGCAACCACATATGCATTGCTCAGGGACTCAAAACTGCCGGTCATGTTCAGCAAGTGAATTTCTAGGTCGGAAGCAGAATGTCCGCCCAAACTGGCAAGTGGTCAGAGGCACGTCGCGCAAGGGTGCCCTCATCGACCCCGCCCTGATAGACCTGCAGGCCGCGTCTGACAGCAAAACGATCCAATGCGGCAACCGGCCTTCGTGCGTGAAAGGTTCGGCCCGGCGTATGAACCTCAAATTCTTCATCCAGGGCTTCAAATCCGCGGTGTTCGGACCATTCGTTGAAATCGCCGGCCATCACTGTGTGCCCGCTGTCCTGTGTGGAACGGCGCAATGCATCCAGCTGCACCCTGCGATCGCGCCGTCTTAGCCCCAGATGCGTTGCGACAACACAAAACCCGCCTGCGAAATCAAAGGCGACTTGCACGGCACCACGCGGCTCAAGCCCAGGCAAATCCAACAGCGCTGTATGGGCCACCTTCAGATCGGGGCGCAGCAGGACAGCATTGCCGTGCCAACCCAAACTGACCTCGTTTTGTCCAATCTCAAGAAGATCAAAGTCGGTTTCAGACTCAATCATTTTGCGGGGTATGGCCGGCTTGCGTGGACCAAGCCTTTTGTCGGCCTCTTGCAACACGACAATATCCGCGTTTAGACCGTTGATGACGTCCAAGGTGCGTTCCGGCATGCGCCTATTGTCAAGGCCGCGTGCCTTTCGGATATTGTAACTGGCTATTCTAAGACTTTTATCTGTCATAGGGGGTATATATGTACATGCGCACAGAATTTCATGCACCCAAGCCGTTGAAGGCATGATACCGGGAAAGAATTCCAGCCCGATCATGCTTGCAATCTGGGCCATGCTTCTTCTTACGGCATTGGTCGCTTTTGCGTTTTCACGGTGGTCTTTGGCGTTTGTCAGCCTTGCAACGCTGGCTTTGTCACTTGTGCCACCAATCCTTGCGTCACGGTGGTCGCTCAATTTGCCGGTTCCTTTCCTGCTTGCCACGACGCTGTTTTTTTTCGCAACGATTTTTCTGGGAGAGGCCTTTGACTTTTATGAACGTCTTTGGTGGTGGGATCTGGCTTTGCACGGTTCGTCGGCGATCGGGTTTGGGTTGATCGGGTTTTTGTTTGTTTTCATGCTGTTTGATGGCGACAGATTTGCGGCACCCCCATCCGCAATTGCGTTCATTACATTTTGTGTTGCGATGACAATCGGTGCGATCTGGGAGATTTTTGAGTTTCTTATGGACCGGGCATTCATGCTGAATATGCAAAAGTCGGGCCTGGACGACACCATGGGCGATTTCATAGTCAATGCCGCGGGTAGCATCGTTGCCAGCCTGACCGGATATCTCTACCTGGTGCGCGATTCCAAGATTTTCTTTGGGCGGGGGTTGTCCCAGTTCATCAAGTTAAACAGGCACCTGTATCGACGATCCAAGGATCGCTTTCGAAAGTGATATCCCGCCACCGCCGGCCTGGCCATTCTTATCCATTCTGCGCCACTTGGTGCTTTTTCGAAAGCTGTCACTGCACTGGCAACATCTTCTATGGACCGGAAATCGGGATCTGACCCATCGCCAGGCACCCAGATCCGAACGCGGCTGTCAGACCCGACAAACGCAAGGATTCCTTAATTGCGCTGGCTGTGGCGCAATTTTACATAATCACCGAATAAACAGGCTGCGAATCTATTTGATTGCAGCTCACTTCGCAAAAGCACGCAGTTCGCGACTGGCTGGTGTTAGGTGACAAGGTAAGGGGCCGATATGTTATCGGTTCGCAACCAAAGCTGCAAAAACGTTGCAATCCCTCAAAGTGGTTCGCCTCAGATTCGCTGTAAGCTTTTGATTTTAATGGCGCGCTGGGGAGGATTCGAACCCCCGACCCCTTGATTCGTAGTCAAGTACTCTATCCAACTGAGCTACCAGCGCGCGGACAGGCGGGATTTAACGACCACAGCCAGGCATTGCAAGGGCTGAATCATTCCGCGGCCTCATCAATTGCCACAACAGTCTTTGGCAGCATAATCTGGAAAGTTGTCCCGTTTTCGTCGGTTTGCGCCAATTCCAGCCGACCGCCATGCCCGCGAACAAGCTCGGCTGCGATTGCCAAACCCAAACCCGAACCACCTTTGCTGGCACCGCCCTGAAATGGCTGGAACAGATGGTCCACCGCCTTGTTTGGCAAGCCGGGTCCGGTATCTGAAATGGCAATGCACCAGTTCTGTTCATCCTCAAAGGCGCGAATGCAGATTTCACCGGGCCTGCCGGTGGCCATTATCGCCTGGCGCGCATTGCGCACCAAATTTGACAAAACACGGTGGAGCTGCTCGGGATCCGCCCTGATGGACAAGTTGGCCGGGACTTCTTCTGCATAGCGCATCTCGTATGTGCCAACGGCCATTCGCTCGCCTTCAAACACTTCGTGGACCAGGCCTGCCAGCATGAATCTGTTCAACGCTGGTGGCGGCTCTTCTGCGCGTCCAAAGGCAAGCGTGGTTTCACACAGATTGACCGCACGAGAGATAGAGTTGAGCAGTTTTGGCACCGACTTTTTAACACCGGGGTCGTTGCTGTTTTCAATGCGGTCGGTGAACAACTGAGCGGTCGTCAGAATATTCCGAAGATCATGGCTGATTTTTGCTACGGCCTCGCCCAATTGCGCCAGCCGTTCTCTCTGACGCAAGGACCCGGTAAGCTGGGTCTGCAACGACCGCAGTGCGGTTTCGGCCTCTCGCAACTCAGTGACACCGGCTGTCGGTTCGATAATTCTGCGCGCGTCCTCGGGGGCCTCTGCATAAGAACTCATGGCGCTGACAACGCCCTTGATCGGTTTGACCAGAAAACGGCGCACGGCCAGAAACAAAAGAAATGCGGTGAAAATCGAAATTACGGCCGATAGCAATAAAATATTGATGCCATAGTCAATCATGGCCGCGCGCATCGGTCGGGTGTCCATTGTAATTTCAATCAACAGGCCACCTTCGCGCACCGGATCACCCATCACACGGATCACCTGGTTTTCAGAGCGGATCAAATCCCATAATGCGTCGCGGATTAGTTCAAACGCGCCGGGCGCGCGCAAATCGTATGTATTTGCAATTGGGGAAGGGATCGGCGAAGACAGAACCAGTTGGCGGACCTGATCACGGCGCAGCACAACGTTGTAAACACCCGCATTTTCCAAAAGCTCGGCTTCCAGATCCGCCTCGATCATATCGTTCGCCAGCAATGCCAGTGATGCGATCTGGGCGCGTTCAAGGTGCAGCAGCAGATAATCTTCGCGAAAACGTGCCACGGATGGCACAAAGATCAAAACCTCTGCCAGCATGACGAACACTGTCGTCAAAATCAAAAATCGGCCCGAAAGTGAATTCAAAAACATGATCTGTCCGATATTTGAGGTTTAGGGCAATACCTTTTGCACAAAACCCACGATACGTTTGACCGCAAAGCTATCAAATAGACGTGGCGAGAAATAGGCCCCAGCGGCACGTTTGTTGATTTCCCCCATGGTGGGATACGGCGCAACCATATTGGCCACTGCTGTCATTTTAAGTTTGTTTGCAATCACGAGCGCCCAAATTCCAATCAATTCACCGGCCTGCGCGCCGGCAATGCTTGCCCCGACCGGGCGGCCTTTGACAATCATGACTTTGATGAGTCCGACGGTCTTTCCAGTCGCAATTGCGCGGTCGTTTTCAGCAAATTCAAATCGCGCGACTTCCAGTTTGGCCCCGTGTTTTTCACGCGCCTGTGCTTCGGTCAGGCCGACCTGAGCCAGCTCGGGGTCGGTATAAGTGGCCCATGGGATGTGATCTGTCCGCTGCCTAGCGGGCAGCCCGAACAGCATCGATCGGATAATGACGCCGGCATGATAACCGGCCACGTGGGTAAATTGCAGCCCACCGGCCACATCGCCAATGGCATAGACTTTGCGGTTAGTTGTGCGCAGACCTGCATCAACTTTGACCGTTCTGTCATATGCAATGTCGGCGGCATCCAGTTCCAGGCTGTCAATACTGGCCTTGCGGCCAACGGCGACCAATACATGGCTGCCTTTAAAGATGCGGCCATCCTTTGTTTCGATTTCGATGGCACCTTTGGCACCGCGCACTTCTGCTGCCAGCGCGTTTTCCTCGATCGCAATACCTTCGTCGCGCAGTCTGTTCAGCACTATTTCGGCCAGTTCAGGGTCATCATTGCCCAACGCCCTGAACCCTTCGATGACCGTCACCTGGCAACCCAGGCGGATATGGGCTTGTGCCATTTCCATACCAATCGGACCGCCGCCGATGATCAGCAAATGTTCGGGGGTTTCGCGCAATTCAAAGATCGTTTCATTGGTGTCATATGGAACTGTGTCCAGGCCGGGGATTGGCGGCACAAATGGCGTAGAGCCTGTAGCGATAACGAAACGTCTGGCCTTGATGATTGTATCACCGGCTTGCACTTCGGATGAAGATATAAAGCGGCCGTACTCGCGAATGACATGCACCCCCAGACCTTCGAAACGTTCCTGGCTGTCGACGGGCGCAATCGTATCGATCACCGCCCTGACGTGGTCCTTTGCCGCTGCATAATCGATTTTCGGTTTGACCGGGCGCACACCAAATGGCGCGCCTGTGGTCATTGCATGTGCATGTTGGCCCGCTGCCAGCAGGGCTTTGGACGGTACACAGCCAAAATTCAGGCAATCCCCGCCCATCAGGTGGCCCTCTAGCAGAACGACCTTGGCCCCCATTTGCGAGGCCCCGGCAGCAACAGACAAGCCACCGGATCCTGCGCCAATGACGCAGATATCAGTTTGAATGTGGTCCATTCGTCAATTTTCCTTGTGGCGTGAGTTTTTAAACAGAATTGGCAGTGCGGCCAGCGCGCTGAGACCCAATAGCGGCAACAATATTTGTGGTTCAAAAATGATGCCCAGATCTGGGGTTTGACCGCGGGCAAATACGTCGCCCAGGCCAGCGCCAACAGAAGTATAGACTAGGCCGCCCGGGATGATGCCCAGGACTGTCGTCACAGCGAATTTGTAAAGCGGCACACCAACTAGCGCCGGAATCAGATTCGCCACAAAGAATGGGACCGCGGGAACCAACCGCATTAAAAACAAAACCGACCATTGATTTTCGTCGATACCGTCCTTGATGCGTTTCACTGCACCATCCGAAGCATCAAGCCGGGCCGCCAGGCGTTCCCCCATGCCCCATTTCGCCGCCATGAAGATCAGGCACGCCCCAAGAGATGCCGCAAGCACATTGAAAATCACGCCCGGAAACGTCGAAAACAGGAACCCACCGGTCAGAGTTGCAACTGTGGCACCCGGCAAAGAAAACGCCACGATGACAACATAGGCGACAAAAAATACACCCGCTGTCATCAAATAATTGTTGTCGCGAAACGCAATCAAGGCTTCGCGATTATCTTTCAATGTTTCAAACGAAAGAAAATCGCGCAGCGTAAATGCACCGATCAGCGCCACCACCACAATTATCAACAATGGCAACCGGCGGCGGGCTGGGCTTTGTGGCATTTGGGTCAATTCGGTCATTTCCATTTCCAGATGTAGAACTGTCTTGCGCATAACATGCGTATTTCGACCATCCTCAGATAGCCC
>Ga0316204_10010578_pt1 | contig 11845 bp, 6 predicted proteins | sample 6monrhotite_MG_2_FD_205661 | JGI IMG/M metagenome (GOLD analysis project Ga0316204, IMG submission 205661) | Microbial mat bacterial communities from mineral coupon in-situ incubated in ocean water Damariscotta River, Maine, United States -... | ecosystem: Environmental > Aquatic > Marine >...
AAAAAAAAGCAGCACATTGTGCTGCTTTTTTTCTCAGAATTTCAAATCAAGACATTAGGCCATAATTAAAATTTAATTCTTAATGTAGCGCCAAATGAATTCTGCACCATTGAGATAGCCGCATTAGTACCGGTAACTGTTGCACCACCCGGACCAAATGCTGTTGGGCCTGTAATTACATTTTCAAACGCATGCATATAGTTAACCGCAAGCTCATAATCTTCATTGAAATTATAACTACCACCAACCGTTAAATGCCATTCTGGTGTGGCTGGCGCCAACATATTAAAGAGCACCTGATCCGCCTGAATGGGTGATTCACCGTAGTTTAGACCTGCACGTAGATTGATCTTTTCATCGTATTTGAAATCTACACCCAACTTATAGATAGTTTGATCAACCCAACCAAAGCCCATACCATTATCACCACCAAGCAGACAATCAGGTGTATCCACACCCGGACATAATGGATTGAAATCGCCAGGATCAGCAGCACTTGGGCCGGGGTTACCCACCGACTTAACATCACTATAGTTAGTGCGCTGAATATCAAATGCTACAACTACCTCTGGAGTCACTTTATAAGCAACACCAATCGCATAATTTTCAGGAATATCGAAATCACCCTGTTCTGCAAACAAGTTATCGTAATCTTCAAACTCAGTCATATAAACACGTGATGAATAATTAACACCTATGTTTAAATCATCATTTAAAAATTTACCTAAGTAGCCTAAACGGATACCTGCGCCATAAGAATTATCAAAACCAGTATCTATAGGTTTTGTTCCAGAAGTAAAGCCCAAATCACTAAAAGCCTCTAAGCCCTCAGCTTTGAAAAATTGCCATCCAAATACAAAGCTTGCACCTACGGCATGCTGTTGATCAATTTTATATGAAATGCTCGGTATTATTTGCATTTGCATTAATTGAACACCAGCTTTAGGGCCCGGCACAGTAGTCAAACCCGGATCAAACACAGTTGCGGTACATGTAAAGTTACAACTATTGCTACCTTTATTCTGGTTATATCTAGTCTTTAATCCTGCACCAATAAATACAAATCCAGCTGTCATCTCTTCATTTAATTCATACGTACCACCCATTGATGGAATTACAAAATAATCCTGATTAGACTCTTCGTTCGTAAAACCTAAAACTCCACTATCATGATAAATCGATCTGGGCGGACTAAATAATTCTCCACCTAAATCAAATTCATTTCTCGAATCAACCATAGTAGCCGGATTAAATGCCGCCGCCATACCATCCATATTATACGCAACACCAGTGCCACCCATTGCTCGAGACTTAGCACCAAAACCAATTAAAAAGTAACCATTAGTTGCATTAGCAACTATGGGACAAATCAAACCTGCTCCAATAATAAGCGACAAGCCACGCTTTAAAAACGTATTCATTTAGAGATTCCCCTGAAAATATATAATCTAAAAATCATATATAAAAAGTTATTTTTATTTCATTTAGTTATTCGACAATAAGCGAATCTCACTCATTGTCGAAAAAAATTACTTAAACTTGCGACGCAAAGCCACCAATAATGCAATGGGTGATAGCAAAACTGCTAACCAACCCATAGAACCTGTACTTGGTTTAGCCGTGAAGTCCGCATCAACATCTACTTCATCTGTATAAGGCAAACGAATTGCTGTACCACTAGGCCCTACATTGAAGTTAGCAAAGAAACCAATAAACGGACCATCTACCATCGGCGAACCATTTATGCCGTCAGCATCAAAATCCGTTGAGACTAATTTCCACGGTGCAGTTACATCCGGTGCATCACCCGAAACGCCATCAAACAAATTATTTTTTGTTGTTGCAGATCCATCAGGATCATCCCATACAGCATTTTTCGCCCACACGTTAACAACATCGATATTTTCCGTACCATTCCAGTCAAATAGTATATGCACACCTGCATGTCCAGCCGGTACCGTCATCGTAATGAATCGCTCTGTTTGATCTCCAACCAATGGGTTATTACACGCCGATACTCCTGCTTCTAATTGAGCAACAGTACAAGTGGCATCAAAACTATAAGAGCCTGGGCCAAATACACGCACATGGTGAGCTGTCCATAAGTTACCAAAGAATGGCTGAGGCAGAGCTGAAACAATCGTCATATTAAAGTTAGTAGAGGCAACATCGGTAAGTTCAGATTCATCCCAATCAAATACCACATCATTAGTACCACCAAATGTCGTGCCTGCAGGATTCAACATAGTGAAGTTACTACCCGATGCATAACTGCCCACTTTAACACTTCGTGTAACAGTAGTAGCTGCATTACTATCACTGTCAGTTGCCGTATAAGTAACGGTATAATCACCGGCTACCGACATATCAATATCATCAGTAATTGTGTAAGTGATTCCAGAAGCTGTCCCGCTAACCGTTGCAGCTACAACGTCACCATCCTGAACATCGTGTATATCAATGCCTAGTTCGTCATAGGTGTCGCCAACATCAAATGTACGTCCACCACCAATAAGCGTAATCACTGGTTCTGAACGAGAAACGGTAATAACCGAAGTAGCACTTGCAATGTTTGGCGTAGACGCAGTATCCGCTGACGAATAAACCAAGTTACTTATCAAAGTATCTTGCCCATCGGGCACAATACAAGTAACGCTATCTGATGTACTAATAGTTGAAGGAGACGCAGGATTACAGTCAGAATTTGCATCAACAACTGTCGCGTTGGGTAAACTAGCCGCAAAACCAGGGCACGCTGTAGATTCAAGTGCAGTACTAAGCCCACCTACAACCGTGATAATTGGGGGTATACTGTCTACAACGTTAACCGTACGGGTTTGTGTCGCAGCCGCTAAAGGAATCGAACCTGGATTACCTGTACCAGAGTCGGTAAAGTCGTAGTTAATCGTTGCTGTGATTTCATTTGGAGTATTACCAACACCAATAATTGTATTGTTATCTGTTTTCACAATACTACTCACTGGTATTGTGCCGTCTTGTAAATCCGTTGCAGATAAGCCTACGTTATCGTCCGTATTTAGGTAAGGCGTACAAGCTTCATGGGTTACTGGCGATGTCACCGATATAACAGGCCTATCAACATCGCTAACCGTGACCGTAAGCGTTTTAGAAGAAGATACTTGATCAACGGGAACAGTTGCAGACCCTAAATTATTCGGATCATCTGATATAACGCCATGTCGAGACGCGTTATCACTACATGTATAAACAACAGAATAAACACCTTCATTATTTATATCAACGTTATTACTGACCACTGTAAAGGCGATATTAGAATTGCCAGCTGTAACAATATCATCTGTGCCATCAATTGCATCATTACAGCTAACGGTTACACCTGGATTATTTTGATCAAATGCTGCATCTAATGCAGAAGAAATTGAAGAAGAAGAAAGAGTAAGAATCGGAGCCGTTGTATCATTAAAGCCTGATAACTGTAATCGCTTGAAATCAAAATTAGCATTAAAATTATCAAATGGACCATCGATCATTGGCGAACCACCAACCCCTGTCCCACCTTCATTAGTATTAGTAGCACCATCAACCAGTGCTGGGGCACCACCGCTCACGGCCACTGTCATACAACCTCCTCCTGAAGGTGGCACATCTGGTGTAGTCACCGTACATAGTGGCGTGGTATTCAGGGTAGTAGTCGCAATTAACACATTACCAACATTAATCGTTGCGTCCCCAGTACCCGCCGGATCAACAAGCATATTTTCACTTGCGGGAGGAACACCAACGGTTCCGCCAGCGAGAGCGTTCGCACCTGCACCTAAATTATCAATATCTAAACCAGATAACGAGTCCATTAAGCCAGACATATCCCAAACTAAAGAAAGAGGGATACCATTATTACCATTCCAATCGAATGTCATATTGCCTAGCCACAAATCACCTGTAGCAGGGTCTCCTGCCCCGTCACCTATATCAGAAATTGTTATATCTGAAGCAATTGCCGGACCTGCTTCAAAAAAGTCAAAGCTACTAATTGAAGCCGTTCCAGCACCACTACTTGTGTCTAATGTAATATCACCAGAAATCGGGGTGCGCTGACCATACCAGTAGTAATGAAGTTTATAAGGTGAACTGTCATTTTTAAGCGCACTACCACCTGACGTCAACATAGTAAAAAAAGCATCTGATGACTCATCAATATCCGTGTCCGCATCTCCAAAGGCACCCGTGCTATCCGTATCACGATCCAACCAGTCATTACCAGGTTGGCTACATGAGTCTAAAACACCGGCTGAACAAGTGGATGCAAATGTAAATTTATAAATATCAGCCTGTGTTTCTGTGGCTGTACCAATAAGCAAAGTTGCAGTTATCGCGCTAGAAAGCACTGATTGTTTGAGGATACGACCCCTAGATTTACTCATTTTAAATGACCCTTTGAAAACAAATATTTTAGATAATAACTGGTATTTAACTTTATGAAACCAGTAACAAAAAAGCCATTTATGAATGGCAATAATTACTTATATCGATTATTTATGGAATTTCAAAAAAAAGCTCTAAACACCACAAAATAAAAGAAAGATTACCATGATAATCTCAATGTGTAAATCAGCTTAGCTACTGATTTATATAGAAAAATCATATTTTTAACTTAAAACAAAAAAGCAAACCCACCTGCTTTCATTAATTAATAATCGCATACGTATTTGAAGGTATTCACCCAATAATTGTCAACTTTTAATTATAAAAAACACAAAAAAAAACGGAACCTTAAAAAGGCTCCGTTTTTCATAACAAGTTAACTCTTAAGAATTAAGCTTGCTTACGACGACGCGCAACGCCAGCTAGACCAACTAGGCCTGAACCAAACAACCATACAGCTGCAGGAACTGGAACTTCAGCAGGACCACCACACTCAGATAGACAACCAGTCATAGTTACAGACATCATATCGAAGCTAGCATTGAAACCGATGAATGGACCGTTATCCATTGGTGTACCAGCAACATCATCATTATCAGCATATGCAGTGTTAGTTACACCGTCATCTGTAGAGAATGTACCGCCACCGATAGCAGTACCAGCATTGTTTACATTATATGTAGTAGTTGCTACTGGAATAGCGCCCATTGGGAAGAACTCAGGGTTCTTAGGAGTACCATTGTTAGTGTTTTCACTAGCCGCTTCAACACAACCAGAACCAGCTACTGCACAAGATGCTTGATCAACAGTCATTGCTGTGCCAGCAAACATACCAGGCATTGCAGCGAATAAACCAGAACCATCTAAGATAACTTCTACAGCGATGTTGTTGTTTCCGCCCCAATCAAACAGCATGTTACCAAGAATTAGGTTACCTGGACCAGTACCGAAACCATTACCAATTGCTTGCATAGTGATATCATGAGGAACAGCCGCGCCACCTTCGAAGAAATCAAACGAACCAACAGTACCAGTACCAGCACCTGTTACAGTGTTGAAAGTCATAGTACCAGAAATTGGAGTACGGTTACCTTTAACATATACATATGGTTCGCCAGCATAGTATGCAGCTAATTCAGCATTTTTCGCATCAACGTTTTGAACGAAAGAGCCACCATTAGTAAGCATAGTGAAGTTACCAGACCAATCAAACGTTACTACAGCAGCAGAAGCAGGTGCAACTGAAACAGCAGCCAATACAGCAGCAGATAAAGCAGTTTTTCTTAAATTCATTTTTAACATCCTTAAGATATATAATTTCATTTTTTTAGTATTTCGAGACAACTTACCAACTCAACTTAACTATCAGTTATGTCGTATATGCTGACTTGTAATAAAATAAAGCAGAAGATATGCCAAATAAAATAACTTTATAAAATACAATGACTTAAAATAACAAATAAAATATTTAAAGAATTAAACACACTATCGACTATAAAATTGTAAGCAATGCCGACACTTATTAAATAAAACCTGTAATAAAGTCCTTACAAAATCATGAACTCATAAAAATATCATTTATTTTCAACAAGTTATGATTAAACATAAAACTGTAAAACATTACTTATTACTAATATTTCCATCATATAATAAAGAAAAACACGCCTATTCTCTGACTAGAAAAGACATAAAACTGAGAATATAGTAACTTTTATAAGAAACAAACCATTCAAAAACACACCTGCGCACAATAAAAGCATGCAATAGTGATAACTCGCCATTACAAACCCATCACCATACATTACATATGCGATATATAATAATTACTGCACCCCCTCATAACCTGCATCAAGCAAACATCATAAAGTGAAATTAATGCAGGGCTACATAATTGAAGTAAACATAAACAATCTTATGTAAAACATTAATTATAACGAATTTTAGTACAGCACTTTTACTGTTTTTTATAAAGATAACCATGTAACATAAAGTTACGTTTAACTTTTAATGTATACAGATATTTTAAAGACAGCGAAAGAAATCTTTCGCAAAAAATCTTATCTAGAACGTTCAATACTGAATGTTTTTAACCGTATGTAGTACAGAATAATCATTTATGAATAAGCATTTTCAAGAAGTACTTACGCTTGCACAAACTGGAAAAATTGATGAAGCATTTAAGCGATGCAGAAAGCTAATCAAAAAAAAACCACGTGAAACAAACTACCTTTTATTAGCTGCAAGTCTACATGCCAGTAACAAAGAATTCCCGCAGGTAATCGATTACTGCTGCCAAGCAATTAAGCTAGAACCGAAAAATATAAGCGCTCTATACAATGCTAGCGTTGCATACTTAAATATAGGCGATTATGAAAATGCTCTCAAGCACAGCAAAAAGCTAATGTCACTAGATAAAAAAAATGCCAAAGCAGCATCTAATCTTGGCCTTAGCCTCTGGCACTTAAATCAGTATGAAGACGCATTATCTAGCTGCCTGAATGCAATTTCTCTTGATCCAAGCATGGCAACTGCACACAATAACTTAGGGCTTACGTACAAAAGCCTTAACGATATTGATAATGCCATTAAACATTTCAAAGAGTCGATAAAGCTCGACCCTCATTTAACTGACGCATATTACAACTGCGGCATTACATTAATAGATAACGATGACGATTCTGGTCAAAAATATCTCGATAAAGTATTTCAAATTGACCCTAATTATGCTGAATTACATAACTACAACGGAATGAAATTAATAGAAAACAAACAAACTAAGGAAGCGATAGATCACTTTAAAAAAGCTGTAACACATAAGCACCAATATATAGATGCCTATATGAACTTAGGCGATGCATTCATGCTAAATGATGACTACTCATTCGCCGAAACCACATTTAAGAAACTAATAGAATTCCAACCCAATAATGCACTAGCATACGTCAAACTTGGACAAGCACTATTAGAGCAAGACAGCTTTCAATTTAATTACTCTGAAGCAGAACAATGCTATTTAAAAGCCATCGAATTGGCACCTGACCTTAATGATACTTATAATTACTTAGCAACCTGCTACGCAGGACAAGGTGAAACAGACAAAGCACTAGAATATTTTAAGAAATTCCATGAGAAAGTGCCTACTGACGATTCAGTAGTATCATCAATGATTACCGCATTAGAAAGAAGAGGCGACTTTGATGAAGCCAAAAAACTACTCGACAAGTACTACAGCAAGAACAGTACGAATCCCAATATTTTATTATCTTATGGAAGATTAGCCAAGCATTTGAAACAAGAAGAAGAAGCCATTAATGCGCTTTTGACCATTGATGATTCAAATTTCAACCATAAATTACTTATTGAAAAATACCACATTCTTGGAAAGCTATCTCAATCACAAAAAGATGTAGAAAATACATTTTTTTATTATAAAAAGGCTAACGATTTCGAAGAAGATGTGTTTGATATTGACGAGTCTCAAGAACAATATAATAATACAAAGTCTTATTTTACTAAAGAGAAATTACGCTCTCTAAATAAAGCTGATAACTCTAGTGCATTACCTATTTTTATAGTTGGCATGCCACGTTCAGGCACAACCCTAACAGAGCAAATACTTGCCAGCCACCCTGATGTTTATGGTGCTGGTGAGCTAACTCACTTAGGCCAAATAAAAAACTCACTACAGAAACAGTTGCAACCTAAAGGCACATATCCTTCCAGCTTAGACAATATGACTACACAGTTTGCATCCAGTATTGCTAACAAACATATTAATACACTTCAAGATATGTCACCTAACTCCAGCAGAATTGTCGACAAAATGCCTCATAACTTTTATTCCTTAGGATTGATTAGCTTACTATTTCCAAACGCCACAATTATTCACTGCCAACGAAGCCCTGTTGATATTTGCCTATCAATATATTTCCAGCATTTCAATAAGCAACACGCCTATTCCAATGATTTAACCATGCTAGGAAAATACTATCACCAGTATGCAGATTTAATGAACCATTGGAAATCTGTTCTAGATTTAAATATCATTGATTTGAAATATGAAAATGTAATAAACAATCCGGAAGAGGAAACGCGCAGACTGCTTAATGAATGCAAGCTTGAATGGAACCCTAGTTGCCTTAACTTTCATAAAAACAAACGAGTTGTACTTACTCCAAGCTATGACCAAGTAAGGCAACCCCTTTACACTAGCTCTGTTGCAAAATGGAAAAAATACGAACATCATCTTAGTGAGTTAATTGAGAGCCTTGGCGAATACGCCTACTAAGAATAAAAACAAATAATCCAATTTAATACTTATAGATAAACTCTCATGAACCCTAAAGAACAAAAAATACTAGCTGAAGCGCAATCATTTCTTTCACAAAACAACGCCCTTTCAGCACGGGAAGTACTCATCAATTACTCTCATAAGAAAAAACTAGGTAACCAGGGAAATTTCTTTCTAAGTATAAGTTACGCCATGACTGGCAACCCCAAAAAAGCGAATGAAATTGCTCTGAAATTATTGAAAAAAGATCCCAATGAAGTTGAGTACCTAAAGCTCTTGGGCAGCTGTAACCATCAGCTAAAAAATTATGATACAGCCATTAAATACTTCAAAAGGGCTTTATCTATTCAAAAATCTGATTTCCAAACATTATCTAACCTAGCAAGCTCACTTAATGAAATAAAAGATTATGATGAATCAGAGAAATACTTTATAAGTAGCTTACAATTAAACCCTAATCAACCGGATGCATTAACAAATTACGGACTGCTAAAACAATCACAAAATAATCTGGACGATGCCATTTCATTGCACACAAAGGCAATCAAACTTGTACCCAACCATATTGGAGCTCTATATAACCTAGCATACACTTTAAAAAATAAAGGCGAAGTTGATGCAGCTTTAAACCACTACAGTGCTCTACTTAACTATATGCCTAATAATATTAAAGCATTGTGTGATGCAGCACAGATCTATGCGGGTAAAAAACAATCTGAAAATACACTCAAGCTTCTTCTACGCGCTGAAGAAATTGAACCCGAAAACGAAGAGGTCCTACAAAACCTAGGAATTGCATATAAAAAACAACAAATCGATAATAAAGCTAGGGAATACTTCCTTAAAGCAATAGCGATCAACCCTAACAATAAGGTAGTCGAATATTATCTTTCCATGTATAACCAAGATCAAGATACTGAGGCTCCACCTGAAGAATATATCCAAGGACTTTTTGATGATTATGCTGATTCATTTGATGAGCATCTTGTTAAAGGTCTTGAATATGGAATACCCAAAAAAATACGTAACTTATTAAGTCAGTTCATTGATTCTTCTAAGAAATACAACATTCTTGATTTAGGTTGTGGAACTGGTTTATCCGGCGAAGCGCTACAAGATATTGCTTTAAACATGACTGGTGTAGACTTATCACCCAACATGATTAAAAAAGCAGAAGAGAGAAATGTATACAATGAATTAGTTGTATCTGGTATAGAAGAATTTCTAAAATCAATTAGCCCTACTAAATTCGACATCATTATTGCTGCGGATGTCTTTGTATATATAGGGAACTTGAAAGATATTCTTTCATTAGTTAGCAGTACAATTCAGAAAAATGGCTTATTTATTTTTTCGACAGAGAGTACTGACTTAGTAGAAACCTTCACTCTACAAAACACGGGACGTTTTGCACATAATCCAGAATATATTAAACAGCTCGGGACTGAAAATGGATTAATTATTAAAGACATCCAAGAAGCAATTATTCGATACGAGAACAACATGCCAATTAATGGCCATATATACACGTTCATGTATTAATTTTTATTAAATATTAATATCTATCTAATAACCCAGCTCAACGCTTCATTGACTGTGCGTGACTGATGCTCACTTAAATTAGTAGAATTTAAAATTCGACGTAACAGTTCTTTAGCTTGTTCATTCATATCCAAATATGGCGAAAACTTAGAGAACAAAATTACTGCGTTATATACGGGCGAATTACTTTCTAGCATCGGTCTTAATAGCTCTAGCACCTCTTCATAATCTCCATATTTTTCCACTAAATTAGCATACTGCAGTATAAACTCCTCACTAGAAAATGATAAGTTCATTGCTTTTCTGGCAAGTTCCATCGCTTCATATAATTGCCCTTGATGCACTTTTACATCTGCTAAATTTTTATACAGCCATGGATCACTCGGCGCTAATTTAATGGCAGTAAGACAAAAACTCTCAGCCTCATCTTCTTTATTTAAAGCCAATAATTCAATAGGTATGCGTCTTAGTGAATTTATATGATTATTTTTCACTTCAATCACTTTATAAAAATACTTTAATGCATTCTCATGATCAATCTGCAATTGATAAATAGTTCCTAATAAGTACAATGCATCGACATGTTTAGGGTTACATATAACTGCCTGATTAAATGATTTTACTGCACTAGAATAATCACCTTCTTCTAATAGCATCTGTCCTAGATTAAAATGAGCAACATCATAATCATCTGCAAAAATAACAGCTTTTTTAAAACTTTGAATCGCGGATAATTTATTACCTGTGCTTTTCTGCACAATACCTTGCATTAACCAAGCGTCAGCATTCTCAGGGTTCAAATTTAACGCTTTACTCAAATTTGTCATAGCCAAAGCTGAATTACCTAGCTCACCGTATACTGAACCCATCATCGCATAGGCTTCATCGTTACCAGGATCAATTTCAAGTATTTGTGTGTATTTTGACAAAGCAGATGTATAGTCCCCAAAATCCAGGTACCGATCTGCTTCTTCCATCATTGCTTCTGACTTTTCTTTTGACATATCAAACATCAAGGTTCAATTGAAATTTATGTTTATCTCGTGTTCTATCTGTCATAAACCAGCCAGATATTGCAATCCGTGGAAGTTTTTCTGTATTTGAGACAACTTCTACCCAGTGCTGACTCAATTGGGTCGGTTTAAAAAGCACTAACGTATTAAATGTAGGCATGATTTCAGCATAGGGCTTTTCCCAAACCAATTTACCACCGTATTCAGGAAGCCAATCTTTAGTTAACCAATAGTTAAATGTAAGTGCACGGCTTTGAATTTTTCCATCTAGTGTAATGCGTGTAAACAAATCATTATGTTTGCTAATGTGATCACCCGGTCTAAAAATAGTCGCTGAACCTTCAAAAAAATCACACCGTCTTCCACTAATATCACTCATATATTCTAATACTTCAAAACTATTAAGATAATGATATAACTTAAGCAGTTTTTCAGGATTCGAACTCTCACCTAATGTGATTCCTTTACGGGTATATTTAAAACTATCTAAAACTTCCTGATCACCTTTTTCAGACATTGTATTATTGCCTTGCTCTTTCCATACTACAGTTTGCAACAACTCTTTCCTTAGTTGTTCAGCTATGTTTTTGTCGAG
>Ga0316204_10010579_pt1 | contig 11845 bp, 12 predicted proteins | sample 6monrhotite_MG_2_FD_205661 | JGI IMG/M metagenome (GOLD analysis project Ga0316204, IMG submission 205661) | Microbial mat bacterial communities from mineral coupon in-situ incubated in ocean water Damariscotta River, Maine, United States -... | ecosystem: Environmental > Aquatic > Marine >...
AAACACTAAGTGATAAAAATATTACGTCCATCGTTAAACATCTTCGTAGTTTTTCAAACGTATCTCACAAAAAATTTGATTCAACTCCGATTAAGGGAGACATAAAACACGGCGCCAAACTTTTTCAGCAAAGATGTGCAAGCTGTCATGGTAGTAATGGTCAAGGGGGAATAGGTACGGGCGTTACTTATTCACGTCCACGTGATTTAAGCATCATAGCTCCTGCTTTAAATAACTCGGGATTTCTTGCCTCTGCGAATGATGAACTGATTAAACATACCTTAATAAATGGTCGCGATAAAACACCGATGAACTCCTTCTTGAAACAAGGATTATCAAAATCTGATATTAATGATGTAGTCGCTTACATTCGAAGTTTTGAAAAGAAAGCTCCTAACTTTGCACACAAAGATAATCTTGATGCAATTATTAGTGAGGACTCACCCTATTCTTTAGAAAAAACACTCGATAATTTAAAAAAGGCTGTCGTTGGAAAAAATTTCAGAATCATTAGACAACAAACTTTAGATGATGGTCTTGTAGATAGTAAGAAGCAAAACAAAAAACAAATCATTCTTTATTTTTGTAATTTTCGTTTTCTTAACGATTCGTTAGCTCTCGATCCTAGAATTGGGTTATTTTTACCTTGTAGAATAACTATCGTCCAACATGGTGATTCTGTAAAAGTTATGGCGATTAACCCACTGCGTTTAAGTAAATTATTTAATAATATTGAATTAGAAAATGCCTGCAAAAGTATGACGGATCTTTATACTGAAATTATAGAAGAAGCAACTTTATGAAACACCAAAATAAAATGATGAAATTTTTACTCGGTCTAACTGCGTTTTTATATATGTCCTCATTAGCCTTCGCCGATGAGTTAATGATGGCACGTTCAACCGAAGATTTCCCTGAAACGATGCTGCTACTACAAGGATTAATTAAGAAACAAGGTTACACGCCTTCTAGAGTCCAACGTGTTGATATCGGTTTAACAAAGTCTGGATATAAAACTGATAAATACCGCGTTGTTTTTTTTGGAAAAGCTGATGAAATTAAAAAAGTCAGTTCACAACTTCCTGAGATCGTGCCATATTTACCGCTTAAAATATCTATTTTTGCTGAAGAAGGTCAAACTATTTTAGTAACACTTGATCCTATGTCATTTGACAAAATGTATCCTAAGTCTTCACTAACTCCGATATTTAAACAATGGAAGAAAGACATGCAAACTATCTTTAATAAAATACAAAATCTAGAATAATTATTTCCCTGTACTCTTAAACCATTTATTTTTAATGATGTTATCAACTGATAACCATCCAGAACCATTCGCTATAAGTACAAGTAACATCAATCCCCAAATAATGTGATCTTGTATACCAGCACTACTTAAGTCTGGATATGATATTGCAGCAACAATATTAAACAGGAATAAACCTAAAGGAACTAAACGCCCACCCAAGCCTATAACTAGCATTATAGGTAAAATTAGTTCAGCAACTGTTCCAATATATGCAGCGAATACTGGAGATAGTAGTGGCACTGCATATTCATCTTCAAACAACATCAATGCTGTGTCAAAACTTTCAATTTTGGTTAATCCTGACTGAAAGAAAACATTAGCGACCCATAACTTTAACCCCATGTCTGCGAGGGGTTTTAAATAAGCAAGTAACATCTCAATCTTGTAATAAAATTGTTGTGATGATTTTAAATAAGCACTATACATTATTTTTCCTTTTCATTAATATCTACTTAATAAGACCTTGATGTCTTGTAGATTATTACAAAAATATTTATAAAATCGAAAACCTTCTTAACCAACCTTGTTGAATTACATCTGCAAGCATTTTAGTCACATTGGCATTAGGATATTTATTTAGAAATTCAAAACAAGCATTAGAAAAACTAGATTCATTTTTAATATTCTTTAAAAAATAGAATTGTTTATCGCTTAAACGATTTATTTCTACATTGTTAACATTTTTCCAAATAATCAAATAAACACACTCTTTTTTTAAATCTATATCTTTCTCGAGACTGTTAACATGAGAGTCCCATATAAGATCAACTGGATATCTTGCAGAAATCAAACCTGCACCATTTGTGAAGTTAAATTTTATTCTTTCTTGTTGTTCCTCGTTAAGCAATGAGAGTTCTTCCAGGTTATTATTTTCCATCTCTGAATTCAGGCAAACATTATAAAACCACTCCAATTCTGCGACCTCGGCAAGATAAGGTACAGATCGAACTTGTTTCAAACCCTGAATAAATTCAGCAAGCTCTTCACCATAGTCATTTAGATCCTGTACATGACAAGGATATGTTTTAATATATTGACCTAGCATCATATTAAAAAAATCTTCGCCCACTAATTCTTTAGTAACTGGATATGTTTCGGCTAGTGCTTTTTTTAAACCACCGAAGATACTGCCTCTGTAAATAGATAGTTGTTGTTCGGCTGACTTCCCTGATGTTTCTTTTATAAACGGGTAGGCTATATCTTCTAAAGAATTATTATAAATCCCTCTTAAAAAGCTGGTTTGTAATTCATGCAGCACGGCTCTTCACCTTTTGCATAATAGCCTCTGCTTTTGCAGCCTCTTCTTCTAATATGCTAAATTCTGGAACATCATTATCCCATTCAATTAAAGTTGGAATATTTCCAAATTTATTTAACGCTTGTTCATATAATTTCCATACCGGCTCATGAACTGCTTCACCATGTGTATCCAATAAGTGTGTTCCCATATCCGTATAGCCGGCAAGATGCATTTCCTTTACTCTTTCAACGGGAATATTTTTAATGTATTGAATCGCATCAATATTATGATTTATTGAACTCACATATATATTGTTAATATCTAGTAGGACGTCACAGTCAGATTCTTCTACGACAATTTTTAAAAACTCCCACTCACTCATAATAGAGTCTTTGAAATTTAAGTAACTCGATACATTTTCTACTAAGATACGTCGTTCTAAAAAATCTTGTGCTTGTTTAATATGAGAAACTAATAATTTAATTGCCTCATCGGTATATGGCATAGGCAAAAGATCATGAGAGTGATAGCCATCGACTGATGTCCAGCATAAATGGTCCGAAACATAAACTGGATTAAACTGTTTAATCAAACTCTTTAATTTTTTCAGGTAATCTTTATTTAATTGATCAGTACTGCCTAAAGACATTCCAACACCGTGAAAGGTAACTGGATATGCTTCTGTTGCTTTTTCTAAATAATATAACGATACACCTGCATCCATCATATAGTTGTCGATAAGCACTTCAAACCAGGGAACATCTGGCCGGTTCTTTTCTATATATTCAAAGTGATTTGAGCGAAACCCCACACCAACCCCATTAATAGAAGTATGACGTGGGGAAGCGTTTCGCTTTTTACCACTATGATGCTCGGAGAGAACGTTCATAGAATCAGTACCATGCAATCTTATTTTTTCTTCTTAAAGATTGTAGAGCCGGTAATTTTTTTGCAAGTTCCATTTGGCACATAAAGCCATTCATCAGCCATGTTGTCACTAGATGCCTGCCCTGCACAACCATGCCGACTATTGCCACAATCATTTTTACCTGCTTTCACGATACCTGCACATTTTTCAAACCCTTTCTTAGCAGCTACTGCTTCACCAGCACTTGCCAATAAACCCATTGCAACAACACCTGCAATAGCTCCGCTTACAAGTGCACTATTTCTTTTGTTCATATCTTCTGCTTTATTCATTTAGTAATTCCTCCATAGAATATTGAATCATTGTGTTCACAACATTATTGCTGCTACAGAAGAAGACCTATCCAATCTTAAAATACTTACAAATTATTTAATTTTTTTCAGCTATATATACTAAGGCTGCTAGAGTTAGTGTATATAAATAATTGTAAGGATTGATAGGCAGCTCGGGTCTACCTTAGATATGATGAACAATAATCAAGCAACTTTTGAAAATTTAGTACACGCTTACTCTGCGGAATTGTATCGTTTTGCTTTTTGGCAATGTAAAAACAAAGAGTTAGCAGAAGACATGCTCCAGGAATGCTTTACTCGAGCCTGGAAAGCTCTGCATAAATTAGAAGACGAGAAAGCTGCACGCGCATGGCTTTACACTATATTAAGGCGAGAAATTGCTCGTCATTTTGGACGTAAAAGTTCAGACGAGCTATCTCTTGATGAGCTTGATATTGAACTACTCGGTGCCCAATATGATTGCAAAGTCGCTGATGAAATAAATTTACGTCAAGCGGTTAACAAAATTCCTCACGATTATAGAGATGCGCTCATGCTCCAGGTACTTGGCGGTTATTCATGTGACGAGATCGCTGATATGACAGGTACTAAATCAGGAACGATCATGACCCGTGTCTTTCGAGCTCGTCAGAAACTACGTCAGCTATTAACTAACGAATCCAAATCCTCTGCAAAATTGCAGTAGATTATCGTAGGATATTTAAATGAACTGTATCGATATACATAGAAAATTAACAGCAGAACCCAACAGCCAAGATGAAGCAGTAATGGCTCATATTGAGCAATGCCCTGCCTGCGCTAATTTTTTAAATTCAATCCAGAATTTTGATGAGTCGCTTAGCGCTGCTGTCAATGTAGATATTCCAGATGGTCTTGCTGAGAGAATATTATTAAAACAAAGTTTTACTCAACAACGTCAGCAACGTACCAATCGATTTAATCTTTATGCTGTCGCATCTAGCTTGTTAATCGTTTTAGGTGTTAGTTTTAATATCCCTAAGATTGCAAGCCTGCTTGATAACTCACTCTCTTTAGAAGAGATAGCTATCAACCACGTTATCGATGAACGCGATCATTTAACTGAAAATCGCAATGTTCAACTGGCTAAACTTAATACTGTTTTACAGCCCTTTAATATAAAATTAAACAAATCGATTGGACAGGTTAACTATGCTGGTGCCTGTCCTATACGTAATTCTCGTGGAGTACATCTTGTTCTTCAAAAGAATAATTCAGTTGCCACATTACTCGTTATGCCAGGTGAATATGTTACTGAACGTAAAACACATACAAAAGGTAATTTCTCTGCAACACTCATTCCAGCTAAAAATGGCAGTATTGCAATTATTACAAATAATGGGAGTAACTCTACTCTGGCGAATGAGTTAGAAAAAACATACAAAAACGCAATTCAATATATCTAGTAATATCCCTACAAATGTGGGTATATATTAAATTTGATCTAACTCAAGAAGCTTGCATTATATGTCACTAATAACCAAAATCTTTCGCTAAATAATGTTATCTTACATATTAGAGCTTCCTAATTTTAGCTATAATGAACACTATTAGTTATTCAACACAGGCGTCATATTTATTCATGTCAACGAGTCCTGGCCTTATCGATCCAAGCGGTCGTCAAATAAAATACTTACGTGTTTCAGTAACCGATCGCTGTGATTTGCGTTGTAGTTATTGCTTACCCAAGGATTTTAAAGACTTTCAGGAGCCAGATGATTGGCTAAATTTTGAAGAAATGACTCGTATCATTGCAGCCTTTGCTCGTCTGGGTGCGACTCAGGTTCGTCTCACCGGTGGTGAACCCCTTGTTAGGAACAACTTCCCTGAGCTTGTAAATCAAATTACTGCGATACCTGAATTAACAGATTTATCACTAAGCACCAATGCCACACGTCTTAATAAACAAGCAGTTGCTCTAAAAAAAGCTGGCATTGAACGCATTAACGTCAGTCTAGATACCTTAGACCCTGATAAATTCAAAGAGATCACTCAGGGTAAACTTCAAAAAGTTCTTGATGGTTTACAAGCTGCTAAAGCAGCTGGCATTACACCTATTAAAATTAATATGGTAGTTATGAAGGGCGTAAACGATACTGAAGTTGAAGATATGGTTAATTACTGCATCGAAAATGATTTTACATTGCGCTTTATTGAAACCATGCCTATGGGTGATACTGGGCGTGATGCTTCAAATAAATACCTTAGTCTGCAAACGGTAAAGCAACAACTCGCTGAAAAATTTGATCTCATACCCACACAAATGCGAGGTGCAGGACCAGCACGCTATTATAATATTGCGAATACTAAAATAAATATTGGCTTTATTACCCCTATCTCCCAACATTTTTGTGAGACCTGTAATCGTGTTCGTTTAACCGTTGATGGAACTTTATACCTTTGCTTAGGTCAAGAACATAGCTATCCATTACGTGAGCTTCTTCGTAATGGAATAAGTGATACTGAATTAGAACAACACATTATAAAAGCGATAGCGCTAAAGCCGGAGAACCATGAATTTTCTGAAAACCCAACTAAACTCGTCCGCTTCATGTCACAAACAGGTGGCTAGAAAACATTTAGAATCAACTCGCTCTATTTCTCAAGATATGCGAGTAACAACCTCTCTACTACCATTGTTATTACTGCTCTCATCTTTATTACTTTTAATACCATCAATATCCTTTGCCAAAGATCCAACAAATATCACCGACCTTCTTAAATTAGAAAAAGCACCTGCGGGTGTTGTTATTGAAATAGTCACATGGGGTGGCGACAATTTGCAGTGGGCATTACCACAGTCAAAAAAATATATTTCAAAATTACGAAAAAAATTCCCTAAGCTCGCAGTTGCTATCGTTACCCACGGAGCTGAACAATTCGCTTTGACTAAAGATGAGGAAAAAGATAATAAAGAAGTGCATCAACTCGTTCAGTCCTTTGGCAATGATGATGTACCTGTACATGTTTGTGAAACCTTTGCCGGTTGGCGTGGTTTAACTGCTGATGATTTTCCTAGCTATGTTAACGTTGCTGCTGCAGGTCCTGCACAGGTTAACGACTATATTGCCTTAGGCTATGAGTTAATTGTCATTAAAGATGAAGATTAGCTCTACTACATCAAGATATGCATAGAAGCCATTTCACGCTTATATGTTTTCACACAATTGCGTCCTCGCTTTTTCGCTTCATACATAGCGATATCAACATTGTGTAAAATATTACGCATATCAAGATCATCCGATAAAGCATCGCTGTATATACCGATACTCACTGTGATATGTAATTCTGATTGGCGCCAAATAATATTTAAATTTTCAATCGCTTGACGAATTTGATTTGCGCGTGAGGCCGCTATATTCCCTTCGCACTGTAATCGCAATACAAATTCATCACCAGCATAACGTGCTACAACATCGCCTTTGCGCATAAAGGCTTCAAGTGTGCGTGCAACTCTTGTAAGTACTTCATCTCCTGCAGCATGACCATAGGTATCATTGATATATTTAAAGTTATCAATATCAAAAAGCATTAATGAAATATGTTCTGAATCTTTCTTTCTTCGTTGCAACACATCGGTTAAATCCATTTCAAAAAAGCGTCGGTTAGCCAGTGAGGTTAGGAAATCACTCTTACATGTTTCTTCCAGTTTTTCATTAGCAACACGCAATTGTCTTGTGGCATCGTTGACCTTCTGATGTAAATTAGCATTTAAATCATCAACATCTTTACGTGTATGTTGCAAACCTCTTACCAATGACTTTAGCGCATAACCCAGTTGCCTTGCTTCACGTGGTTCAAACTCAGCCGGAGACTCAATATCACCTTTAAGATCATTATCTAACAGTGCTTGACTCGTTTTAGCTAGTCGATCAATAGGGCGGGTAATCCATCTCGACATTAAGCAGCCAATAACAAGTGCTATTACTAAGCCAATTGCACCCCATAAATAATTTGAAAACATAAACTCATTTACTTGTGCCGTTACTTCTGATTTTGGTTGTGGAACCATCACACCCCAACCAACATCAGTAACGGATGCATATCCCGCAACCATATCGGCTTTCATAAACGAAGAATAAAATTCGGTTGTGCCTTGTTTACCCGCTTTCATCGCCTGAACAATTGGCCAATGACTCAGGTTTTTCATCTCTTGCATCCATTGTGAATTGGGATGTGCAATGACGCGTCCATTTTGATCCACAATGGCTGAATGACCTTTACTACCAAACTTTATTCCCGCACGTAATTCTTCAAGCAAACTAACACGTAGCTCAGCTAATAAAACACCCGTCAGCTTTCTCTGTGCATTGAATACCGGCACACCCATAATGATGGTTGGATTTAAGGTAAAGGGACTCGGTTTAATTCCAGATACAAACTGTTTTTGTGTTTGTTTTATGGTTAAAAAACATTTTTCATTTTTAAAGACTTGTGCTGAAACCATATCCTTATCAAACAAGATATCATCAGAAACCTTATATGCTTTCATCTTCCCGGAGGCATCAACATACGCCATGCTAGCAAAACCACGTAACTTACTAATGGAATTGTCCGTCATCGTTTGTAGTGATTTAGGCTGATGAAGTAACGGGCTTATTGTCCCGGATAATAAATTTAATGTATCAAAATGATTCTCAACATAAACTTGAATAGGCGATGTCAGATTTTGCGCAAGCAGTTCATGTTTTTCATGAATTTCTCGCCAGCTGTTATCCCACGCGGTTTTATTTACATGAAAGCCAAGCAGACTAATAGGAAGGACAGCAACCACTACCATTGATAAAACAAGTAATCGGTTAACCGGCTGAGATAGTAATTTCAGGAACATGATTAAACCCTCAAGAAAACACCCGAAAAGTGTGATGCAGCTCACACTTTGTCGTTACTATACTGAAAATTGTGGTTAATTAATAGCCACTTTGAAGGGTTTTTGTTTAATAAATATACAATCTGGACGCTTAACTCATTGATTTATATAGAAATCTAATTATTCCTACGCGCTAAGCAAATGCCACTATTTAATCCATATCGTCTTCGCATTTACAAATTCTTTAATCCCATGATGTGATAACTCTCGGCCAAAGCCAGAACGCTTTATGCCGCCAAATGGTAGGCGAGGATCGCTCTTAACAAAACCATTTACGAAGCTACAACCGGCTTGAATTTTTAGTGCCACTCGCTCACCTCGGGCGCTATCTTGTGTCCACACGCTGCTTCCCAGTCCAAATACTGAGCTATTCGCAACCGCCAAGGCTTCATCTTCATCTTTTACTCTAATTACAATTGCAACCGGCCCAAAAAACTCTTCGGTATACGCTCGCATTCCTGGTTTCACATTATCTAAAATTGAGGCCTTGTAAAAAGCACCCGGATGCTCAACGGGCTCACAACCGGTTACTGCCACGGCACCTGCTTTAATAGAATCGGCTACTTGTTCATGTAACTCATCACGTAAATCATTACGAGCCATTGGTGCTAACGTAGTCGCTTCATCCATCGGATCACCATGTTGTAAATTTTCTACGGCCACTTTAAATTTGTTAACAAACTCATCAGCAACACTCTCTACTACAATAAAACGTTTTGCCGCGATACAACTTTGTCCTGAATTTAAATAGCGTGAAAATATTGCACCATCAATAGCCATCTCTAAATCTGCATCTTCTAAAACAATAAAGGCATCCGAACCACCTAACTCTAAAACAGATTTTTTTAACACTGCCGCTGCAGTCGAAGCGACTTGTTTTCCGGCGGGTTCACTCCCCGTTAATGTAACAGCATTAATGCGATCATCTTCAATCACTTGTTTCACTTGAGCAGCACTAATCATTAGGCTCCTGAATACACCTTTAGGTGCACCGGCTTTATCAAAGACTTCTTCAATGGCTAATGCACATTGAGGTACGTTTGAAGCATGCTTGAGTACACCGGTATTACCAGCAATTAAGGTCGGCGCTGCAAAACGAAAAACTTGCCAGAAAGGAAAATTCCATGGCATAACCGCTAGTACCGTGCCTAACGGTTGGTGAGAGACATAACTTTTACCTGCATCTGACTCTATAATTTCATCTGCCAAAAATTTTGCGCCATTTTGTGCATAATATTCACAAACAGATGCACACTTCTCAACTTCTGCACGCGCATCATTAATGAGCTTACCCATTTCTTCGGTAATAATGGCAGCGTACTTATCTTTATTGTCTCTTAAAATATTGGCAGCATTGGCTACAATATATGCTCGCTGCTCTAGCGGTAAGTTAGCCCAAGACGGAGTTACACTTTCAACCTCAGCTAAGGCAAGTTCGATTGCTGAATCATTCCACGCAGGAATTGATTTTATCTTTTTACCCGTTGCAGGATTAATCACATCAAACATTTTATTATCAATATCTTCGCCCATAATTATTCCCTAATTGAATAGCATCACTATATAATAGTATAAACTTAACGTTAAAAATGTCATTCAAAATAAGCAAATGAACATAAAAACATACACTGTTGGTGGTTTTGTCCGTGACCAATTACTCGGTATTGAGAGTAAGGACAAAGATTGGGTCGTAGTCGGTGCCACGCCGGAATATATGTCTCAACATGGTTACCAAGCTGTTGGAAAAGACTTCCCTGTTTTTTTGCACCCACGAACAAAACAAGAATATGCTCTCGCACGAACTGAAAGAAAAACGGCCGCCGGTTATACCGGCTTTAGTTTCAATACCAGTGTTGATGTAACGCTAGAAGATGATTTAATACGCCGAGATCTCACCATTAATGCTATCGCTCAAGATGAACAAGGCAACATTATTGATCCTTACAATGGTCAACAGGATTTAAACGATCGCATTCTTCGTCATGTTTCACCTGCATTTATCGAAGATCCATTACGCGTACTTCGTGTCGCTCGCTTTGCAGCACGTTTTGCTCATCTAGGTTTTGCCATTGCCGATGAAACACTTGCTCTTATGCAAGAAATCACTCATTCAGGTGAAATTGCTTCTCTGGTTGCTGAACGTGTATGGCAAGAACTACATTTAGCCTTACAAACTAAAAATCCTGAAGTGTTTTTTAAGGTACTACGTAGCTGTGGAGCCTTAAAAGTATTACTCCCTGAAATTGATTGCTTATTTGGCGTACCACAAACTAAAGAATATCATCCTGAAATTGATACCGGCATCCATACTTTAATGGTGTTAGAACAAGCCGTTAAACTCAGTGATGATACCGAAGTACGGTTTGCAGCTTTGGTTCATGACTTAGGTAAAGGCCTTACCCCTGAAGCCGAATGGCCAAGACACATCAATCATGAAAATCGTGGAGTAGAACCGGTTAAACAATTATGTAATCGCTTTAAAGTACCTAAGTCCTTTCGCGAACTTGCATTAATCGTTACCCAATACCATTTACTTTATCATCGTATTGAAGAACTTAAAGCGGCAACGGTTGTTAAATATTTACAACTTATGGATGCATTCCGTCGCCCTGAACGATTTGAAAAGTTTTTACTTGCATGTGAAGCAGACTCACGTGGTCGAACAGGTTGTGAAAATAAAGATTTCAATCAGCCTCAGCTCTTCCGAAATTATTTTAAAGCAGCAAATGATGTGGATAATTCAACACTGAAAGAACAAGGATTGCAAGGTAAAGACTTTGCCGATGGTTTAACGAATCTTAGAATTAAAGCCGTTGCCTCTTTAAAAAAATAACAAACGACTTAAACAAACATTACAATTAATACAATACCCAGTACAAACCGATAAATAACAAAAGGCATCATCCCAACACGTTCGAGTAATTTTAAGAATACGTGAATGCAAGCATATGCAATAACACCGGATAACAACACTCCAAGAAATATTTCATTCCAGTTAACAAAGTCATCACTTTTAATCAATTGTAAAGATTTATAGCTACCTGAAGCGAGAATTGCAGGAATAGAAAGTAAAAAAGAAAATCTCGCCGCAGCCGTTCTGGTTAAGCCAAGCAATAAGGCAGCGGTCATTGTTATACCAGAACGAGATGTTCCAGGAATTAAAGCAATAGCCTGAGCAAAACCAATA
>Ga0316204_10010580_pt1 | contig 11843 bp, 12 predicted proteins | sample 6monrhotite_MG_2_FD_205661 | JGI IMG/M metagenome (GOLD analysis project Ga0316204, IMG submission 205661) | Microbial mat bacterial communities from mineral coupon in-situ incubated in ocean water Damariscotta River, Maine, United States -... | ecosystem: Environmental > Aquatic > Marine >...
TTGCTTGCTGTGGGGAACCTGCGCTTCCCCCCCATTTCAAGTCTCCTCGTTCCTCGTCGTCGAAATTCCCCCCCTGTGCAGTGACTCTCGGGTCGTCTGGCATGCCCACCTGGGTTTGCATCCATTGGTCGGAACCTGGATAATCTGGAGGTTCGGTGAGGCGCTGTGGCCTCGCGACGGACGCTGGCCTTCAAGGCAGCTCACACCGCAGTGCGGTAGAGATTTTCCAGAACCCGCCAAGGTCGCAGCTCCTGGCGGGGGCGTCCTGCGGACACCTGAATCCCCGCCTGTCTTCGCTGGACCCTCTGGCGTGAGGCGCTGGGACGTCGCGTTCCTCAGAGGTACGCAGTCGATGTTGGCGCGCGCCATGCGGCGCGTGCTGGCGAAAGATGGGGGCTCAGTGAGGCCACGTCATGAGCCTGGTACGGGTTCGCAGTTGGCGCGTGCCATGTGGCGTGTGAGTTGTTTGGAGGAGAGGGGGGAGAGGGGGGAGAGGGGGAGAACGGTGCGGGTTCTCCGAGAGCGCTGGGAGGAACAGGTACACACTATTTGTACGATATGTTACATCTCTTTCTGAGGAGGAGATGACTCATGAAGGGACTCTTGTTTGGTGTGTGTCTGGCGCTCGGATCGCTGACGGTCACGGGATGTGGCGACAAGGAGAGTGACGCTGGCTGCGTCGGCGGCGAGGTCGGCGACTGCGAGGATGTCTGCGTCGACGGTGGCTGCGACTTCATCTCGGACGGCGCTGGTACCCACGACTACTCCTGTGAGGGCGGCGACTGCACCCTGAAGGTGACCGGCGCGGGCAGCGTCAACCTCGACTGCGGCGGCGGCGCCTGCAGCGTGGACGCGATGGGATCAGGGACAGTGAGGCTGTCCTGCGCGGGGGGCGGCTGCGACATGACCTGCTCGGGCGTCGGCACCTGCGTCATCGACGAGTGCCCGACCGATGACTGCGCGCTGGACTGCACCGCCATCACCGCGACCTGCAACGAGAGCTACTGAGCGCTCCGCGGCGGATTAGGATGGGGCGGTGCTCCTCCACTCCGCCGACCGGCGCCCCACCGCCATCGTCCTGACCGGGCTGGCGATCGCGCTGCTGCCCTTCGCCGCGCCGCTGCCGGCGTGGGCTCTGGTGATCGTCTGGCTCGCCTCCATGGCGGCCCGCACGGTGGCCCCGGTCCAGCAGCACAACCACGCCCACCTGCGGATCTTCAAGTCCCGCCTGGTGAACCTCGCCTACGACCAGTGCTTCGCGCTGGCCGCGGGCTACACCACCCCGGGCTGGGAGCTGCAGCACGTGCTGGGGCACCACCGCCTCTACCTGAAGGGCGCGGCCGATCCGGCCTGCAACCACCGCTTCTCCGGCCCCGGACCCTGGCAGCGCCCGCTCTTCACCCTGCTGGGGAGCGCGCTCTCCTTCTGGGACGCGGCCCGGGTGGCGCGCGCGCTCAAGCGCGAGGGCAAGCGGGACCACCTGCCCCGGCTGCTGGCGCACAAGGCGACCGCGCTGAGCGCCCTCGGTGTCTTCTTCTGGCTGGATCCCTGGCTGGCCTTCGCCTTCCTGCTCGGGCCGCACCTGCTGCTGCGCTGGGCCGTGTTCTGGTTCTCCTACCGGCAGCACGAGGGCGCGCCCATGACCCACGTCTACGACGGGGCCATCACCAACCTCGGCCCCTTCAACGGCTGGCTGCTCAACGTGGGGCACCACACCGCCCACCACGAGCGGCCCGCCCTGCACTGGACGAAGCTGCCCGCGCGCACGGCGCGGATCATGGACCGCATCCCCGCGGTGTGCGTGGTGGGGTCAGCTGAGGCCGTCGGCGGCGGCGCGGGCGCTCCGGAGGGCGTCCTCGTGGAAGCCGAAGCCGTGGTAGCTGCCGCAGAACCACGTGCGGTCGCCGCCGAGCTCCGGTAGCCGCGCCTGGGTGTCCAGCGACTCGAAGTCGAAGACGGGGTGCCGGTAGTCGAAGCGCCCCAGCACGTGCTCGGGGGCCACGGTGTCGGCGTCCAGCGAGAGGAAGTAGTCGCCCTGGACCGGCAGGGACTGCACGGTGTTCAGCCAGTAGGTGACCTGGGTGCCGGCGGGGGTGATGCGGATGTTCCAGCTCCGCCACATGCGGCGGTCGGGGGGCATCACCGAGGCGTCGGTGTGCAGGGCCGAGGGGTTGCTGTGGTAGCGCCACGCGCCCAGGAGCCGCGACTCGTCGGGGGTGGGGTCGGCCAGGAGCTTCAGGCTCACGTCGGCGTGGGTGCCGAGCACAACGGCGTCGTAGGTCTCGTCACCGGTGGGGAGGGTGAGCCGGACGCCGTCCGCGTGTCGGCTCACTGAGGAGACCGGGGTGGAGAGCCGCAGGGTGCCCTGGAAGCGGTCCGTGAAGCGGGTGAGGTACTGGGAGGACGAGCCGTGCAGGGTGCGCCAGAGCTTCTCGGGGATCCCCTCCAGCATCCGGTGGTTGTCGAAGAACCGCAGGAAGCTCGCCGCCGGGAAGTCCATCACCTGCGCGCCGGGCACGCTCCAGATCGCCGCCCCCACGGGCTCGATGATGTCCTCGCGAAGCAGCCGCGAGTAGCGGGCGGTGTACTCGCCGAGCGTCGCCCGGCCGAGCCTGCCCGCGCGCAGATCCTCCCGCCCCCGCCGCCGGAAGCGGAAGAGGTCCAGGAACATCTTGTAGAAGCGCAGGCTCACGAGGTTGCGGCGCTGGTAGAAGACCCCGCCGAGGTCCGGGGTGGCGAAGCGCAGGTTCCGCTCGTGGTCGTAGTAGGACAGCGCCATGTCCGCGGGGATCACCCGATCCATCAGGTCCAGCTCTTCGAGGAACGCGAAGAACAGCGGGTAGGTCTGTGTGTTGAAGACCAGAAAGCCCGTGTCCACCATCACCGGGCCGGCGGGGTCCATGACCTGGACCGGGTTGGCGTGGCCGCCCAGGCGATCGGCGGCCTCGAAGAGGGTGACGTCGTGATCGCCCTGGAGGTACCAGGCGGCGCCGATGCCGGCGACCCCGCCGCCGACGACGGCGATCCGCTTCCTCGGAGTTGTCATTGGCCGCCTCGGTGGTTGCGCAGCGGGCTGCCCGGCGGGGAGAGCACGATCTGCCAGAGGGGCCAGCGCCGGGCCCGGAAGCCCCCGGCGAAGGACAGGAGGTAGAACTCCCACATGCGCTTGAAGCGCTGGTCGTAGCGCTCCCGCAGCGCGGGCCAGGCCGCCTGGAAGTTGTCGTGCCAGGCCATCAGGGTGGTGGCGTAGTCCGGGCCGAAGTTGTGGAGGTCGTCTACCAGCAGCAGCCCCTCCGTCGCCTGGCCGATCTGGGCGAGCGAGGGCAGCATGCCGCCGGGGAAGATGTGCTTCTCGGCGAAGCTGCGCTCGGTGGAGCCGGAGACGTTGGCGCCGATGGTGTGCAGCAGCGCCGCCCCGTCGGGCACCAGGCTGCGGGCGACCACCTCCATCCAGGCGCGGTAGTTCTTGTGACCCACCGCCTCGAACATGCCGATGGACACGACGCGATCGTAGCGTCTGTCCTGCTTGGGGATGTCCCGGTAGTCCTCCAGGCGGAACGCCACGTCGAGCCCGTCGGTCAGCTCCTCCCCGAGGGCCGTCTGCTCGCGGCTCAGGGAGTAGCCCACGCAGGACACCCCGTAGTTCTTCGCCGCGTAGCCCATGAAGGAGCCGAAGCCGCAGCCGATGTCCAGCACCCGCATGCCGGGCTGGAGGCCGAGCTTGCGGCAGACGAGATCCAGCTTGGCGGTCTGGGCCTCCGCGAGGGAGCCCGCCCCCCGCCAGTAGCCGCAGGTGTAGACCATGCGGGGATCCAACATGTGCTGGTAGAGGTCATTGTCGAGGTCGTAGTGGACCTCGGCCACGGTCCGGGCGCGGCGCCGGGACTGGAGGTTCAGGGCCTTGTCGCGCGCCCGCCGCGCCGCCGCGGGCACGGGGTTGAACACCTGCTCCGAGCCGGAGCGGCACAGTCGCTCGATGAGCTGATCGGGCGCGTCGCTGTCCCACCAGCCGTCCATGTAGGACTCGCCGAGCCCCACGCTGTGTTCGAGCACGATCCGGCGGTAGGTCCGCGGATCGTGCACCCGGATGTCGTGAGGCGCGTCCCCGCCCACCTGGATGCCCGCGGCGTTCAGCCGCGCGGTCACCAGTCGCTCGCTCACCCCAAGCCTCACAGGGCTACCTCCCGCCGCGCGGCCTGGAGCCAGCGGCTGACAATGTGATCCCACATCAGGGCGTTGCCGCCCTTCAGATCCATGCCGTAGATGACGCCGCCCACGCGCACCGTGAGCAGCCCGCCGAAGGCCACGGCGACCACCGAGATCTCCGAGAAGGGCGCGCGCCATGCGCGCTCTCCGGCGGCGTCGGGGCTGACCGTGATGCCCTCCGGCGTGAGCGTGAGCCGCCCGCTGGCGACGCGCTCGCTGGCCGCGCTCGCGCCCACGGTCTTCACCGAGGCGCGCTCGCACTCGAGCAGCACGCCGTCCCGGGCGAAGCGCTCCGGATCGACCGTCGGCGCCTCACCGAAGTGGGCGATGACGCGGTCGTAGGCTTCGGTGACGCGCAGGGTGGGCTCGCCGTTCATGCGGTTGCTGGTGTCCAGCCGCCAGCGGCGCTCGCAGGCGCGGCAGCGCACGCTGTCGCCGTCGTCGTCGGCGACGGAGAGGCCCTCGGCGGCGAAGCAGGCGGGGCAGGCCCAGAGGTAGTCGGGCAGCCCGTGGGCCATGCGCCAGCCGAAGCTCAGGCCCGGGGCGTCCACGTCCGGATCGATCGCGATGTGCCGCCGCACGGCCTCGGTGATGGCCTCGGGGGAGGCGTCGGGCATCCGCGGCAGGCGCGCGTAGCGGATCCGCACCGGCACCCAGCGGGGGTAGCGGGCCCAGCGGGGGTGGAAGAGGTGGCCCGTCTCCACCCGGGCGAGCACGACCACCGGCTCGGCGCGGTCCGTCCCCAGGCGCTTGATGAGCCGCCCGATGCCCGGCAGTACCTCGCCGGGCCGCCCGTCCCATGAGCGGCCGCCCTCGGGGAAGATGACCACCCCCTCGCCGGCCTCGTAGCGCTCGGCGAGCTGGGCCATGCTGGCCCGATCCTTCACCGCGTACGCCTTGGGGAAGCAGCCCACGAGCGGCAGGAAGACCCCGAGGAACCAGTGGTGGAACAGGGTCTCCAGCGACATGTAGCTCACGCGCCGGAAGGTCCACCAGGCGACCCAGACCGGGTCGTAGACCGCCGTGTGGTTGGCGAGGAGCAGGAAGGGGCCGCGGCGGGGCGCCGCCGACGGGCCGCCCCCCGGGCGCCAGCGGAACCACAGGAGCGCCGGCAGCCCGAGCACGGCCCAGACGATCCACCACGCGGCGATCTGGGTAGGGCTCCCCAGCCGGAGCAGGGGGTTGGTCTGGTAGGGCAGCGACACGAGCGCCTTATACCGGCATTACAAGGCGTCGGCCCACTGGATGGCGTAGTCCGCGACCTCCTCCCACCCGGGCTCGGCGATGATCCAGTGGCTGCGACCCTCGAAGCTCTGGTAGTCGGTCGTCGCCGGGGACTTTCGGTACTTCTTGTAGTTCTTGTAGTTCATCCGGGTGGTGACGGTGCGATCCTCTTCGCCGGAGATGAGCAGGAGCGGGGCCCGGCTGGCGTCGTCGAAGTCCACCGCGGCGGGGCCTCGGCCGACCTCCCGGAACAGGCGGCCGGGGGAGGGGACCACGTGCTCATCAAACACCACCTGGAGCTCGGCCTCGGGCAGGGTCTGGGCGAAGCCCCAGGCGAAGTCGCTGTACTCGATCGTGAGGATGCGCTCATCTCCGTTGCGGGCGCTGAAGGCGGGCCAGTTGGCGCGGGCGGCGGTGAGGGTCGGCGAGATCCCCTTGGGCGGGGCGGAGTCGATGGCGACCCCGCCGGCGCCGACCCCGCGGTCCAGCAGCATCTGCACGAAGAGCCCCCCGAAGGAGTGCCCGACGATCAGCGGCGGCTCGTCCATCTCCTGGATGATGGCCTCGTAGTGGTCCACGATGGCCTCGATGCCCACGTCCGCGAAGTCCGGGCTGGGGTAGGCCCGGAGGGACTCCACCGGGCGGTCCATCAGGGGCCAGGCGGGGGCGACGCAGGTGTAGCCGGCGTCCTCGAAGCGCGAGCAGAAGTCATCGAAGCAGGCTGGGGTCATCCACGCGCCGTGGATGAAGAGGACGGTCTTGGTCAGCAAGCGGGCTCCGGGCAGGAAGGCTGAATATCGCTTTCAACTCAGCAGGCTCATTCAGTGGGGGATGACACAATTTTGTTGCATTCGTTTTGTTGCATTCGTCGAAACGAATTGCGCTGGCACACGACGTGCTTTGTCCAGACCACCGGAGGTCCACGTGTCGACGATCGCCCTGTCCCTGTTCGCGCTCATCGCCTGTGTGCCCGCGCAGCGCCACGAGGCCGCCCTCTCCGAGCTGGAGGCGTGGAAGACCGGCGCCTGGGAGTGCGTGACGTTGGCGCGGGAGATGGGGCTGGAGGCCCAGGGGGTGATCATGGAGACCGAGACCCTGGCGGCGCTCGCGGAGGTGCTTCGCCTGGAGCTGGGGGCGTCCGAGGCCAGAGTCCACGAGCTGAGCGGCAAGGTGATCATGGAGCTGGACGGGGACGTGATCTTCGAGAAGGGCTCCTGGAACCTGACCCCCGACGGCGAGGTCGCGGTGGCGGACGTCGCCAAGGCGCTGCGGGCCGTGGGGGAGCGGGAGATCCGGGTGGAGGGCTACGCGGAGCGCTCCGAGATCACCGATGAGGATCCCGGCGCCTGGCGCCTGTCCGCCCAGCGAGCCGGCGCCGTGGTCGCGCTGCTGGTGGATCAGTTCGTGGACCCGGCCAACATCGCCGCGGTGGGCTTCGGGGCCTTCCGGGAGGCGCCGCGGGCGCCGAACCGCCGGGTGGATGTGGTGCTCATCCCCCGACTGGAGCTCCGCTACCCGGAGCTTGATCCCCGGGTCGCGGAGTGTCTGGAGCGGCCCTCGCGCTAAATCGCGCGGGGCCGCAAGGGGCTCTTCAGTGCACCCCGGACGGCAGCCCGGCGTCGTCCGGGAGCTGGCTGCGGATCAGCTCGGCGAGCTGCTGAGAGGGCAGCCTGGAGTAGTCCTTGGGCATGCTCGCCACGACGGCCCCCGCGACCCGGGTGGAGAGGTGGCCTCGGAGCTTGCCGAGGAAGTTGGCGGGGGCGGCCAGCACCAGCCGCTCGAAGCGGTGGGCGTCGAAGCCCTTCTCCAGCGTCTCGGCGAGCTCTCGGGAGAAGACATCCAGCTCGTGGTCGTGGGCGCTGGGGCCGCTCAGTGTGCCCCCGGAGCCGCCGCGCCGATCCCGGCCGGAGTTGTCGGAGACGAGCTGGCCGCTCTTCTGCCGGGACTCGGGATGGTGCAGGGTCTCCATGTGCTCCATCGCGTCGAGGGACGCGTCAGACTGGAAGAGGCGAGCGCGCGCGCTGTCTGCGATCACAATCCAATGGGTTGACATACAGGAACCTCCTGATGGGATCTCCTCCCAAGTTTCGTGCCAGCCCTCTCTGCCGCTCAGGACGCGGGTCACCGCTCTGGATGCGTGGGAATACACACAGGCATGATGTTGCTTTCACCCCACCCGCTGCTGTCTGACGAGGTCCGAGCCATGTCGAGAGATCGCCGCTGCCCCTGTCACTCCCGCAAGCGCTACCGGCGCTGCTGTGAGCCCCTGCACCAGGGCCGCCCGGCCCCGACCCCGCTGGCGCTGATGCGCTCCCGCTTCGCCGCCTACGCGCTGGGCGACGTGGACTACATCATGGCGACGACCCACCCGGACGGGCCCCACTACCAGGCGGACGCCCGGGCGTGGGCGGAGAGCCTCGCGGCCTTCAGCGCCGGCACCCGCTTCAAGGGTCTGCGCATCCTGGAGCACATCGACGGGGAGGAGGAGGGCTGGGTGACGTTCCGGGCCGAGCTGACCCAGAGCGGCCAGGACGCCTCATTTACCGAGCGTAGCCTTTTCGGAAAGGCCGACGGCCGGTGGGCCTACCGGGATGGTGAGCCATCTTGACCGTCACCTCGATGCCTCGCACCACCAGGATGGGGAGGTTGGCGACGACGTGCTCCGCGGCGGGGCGGGTCAGCCCGACGAAGCTCTTGCGATCGACGATGGTGACGCGGCCGATCTCCCGTCCGGGGATGCCGGCCTCGTTGGCCAGCGCGCCCACGAGATCACCGGGGCGGACGCCGTGGAAGCGGCCGATGGGGAAGAACAGCTCGACGGCGTTGTTGTCGGTGTCCTGACCGCCCGGACCGCCCGGACCGCCTTGCTGCTGCCGCCGATCCTGGCTCTTCCGCTCGGAGCGCGACCAGGGCGGGGGGGCGTCCTTGGGGATGGCCCCGAGGGTCACCCCCCGGGCCTCGGCGAGCCGCCGCAGCGCCGCCGCGGCCAGATCCTCGATGGTGTGCTCGCTGTCTTCCAGCAGGGCCGCCAGCAGCGCCCGCTCCTCCGTGAGCGCGGGCACCTCGGCGGCCTCGGCCTCCGCGCCCTCCGCGCCCTCCGCGGTCGCTGCCGGGGTGAGCACGCTGGTCAGCGTCGACCCCAGCCGGTTCCGCTCACGACGGGCGATGTCCGCGTCCGAGGGGGCGGTCATGGGCGTGAGGTGGACCTTCAGGTCACGCTCCAGGTTCCGCAGCCGCCGCCGCTCACCGGGGGTGACGAAGGCGATGGCGTTGCCCACGCGGCCCGCGCGACCCGTGCGGCCGATGCGGTGCACGTACGACTCGGTGTCGGGCGGCAGGTCCAGGTTGATGACGTGGGTGATGTGCTCCACGTCGATGCCCCGAGAGGCGACGTCCGTGGCGACGAGCACGTCCAGCCGTCCGCCCCGGAGGCGGTGCAGCACCCGCTCTCGGGCTGACTGGGCGAGGTCGCCGTGCAGGGCGTCCGCCGCCATTCCGAGCTGGGTCAGCTCGTCGGCGACCGTCGCGGCGCCGTTGCGGGTGCGGCTGAAGACCAGGGTGGTGCCGCGCTCGATGCCCGTGAGCACCCGGATCAGGGCGTCCAGCTTGTTGCGCTGCGGCACCAGGATGTGGCGCTGGGTGATGTGGTCCACGCTGATGCCGTGGGACTCCACCTGGACCTCGACCGGATCCTTCAGGTAGGCCCGCGCGATGGCGCGCATGGGCTTGGGCATGGTCGCCGAGAAGAGCGCCACCTGGCGCTCCTCGGGGGTCGCCTCGAAGACGCGCTTCACGTCATCGATGAAGCCCATGCGGAGCATCTCATCGGCCTCGTCCAGGACGAGAATCTCCACAAAGGAGAGGTCCAGCACACCCTTGTCCATCAGGTCCAGCAGGCGGCCGGGGGTCGCCACGACGACGGACACCCCGGACTTCAGCGCGCGGATCTGCGGGCCGTAGCCCGTGCCGCCGTAGATGGTGAGGATGCGGAGGGGCAGGCCGGTGGCGAAGCCGCGCAGCGCGCCGGTGACCTGGAGGGCCAGCTCGCGGGTGGGGGTCAGCACGACCGCCTTCACGAGGGGGCCGCCGTCCTTGAGGTGGTGGAGCAGGGGCAGCCCGAAGGCCGCGGTCTTACCGGAGCCCGTGCGCGCCCGGCCGACGATGTCCACACCGGACATCAGCGTCGGGATGGCCCGGGCCTGGATCGGAGTGGGGGCGTTGAAGCCGAGCGCCGCCACCGCCGCGTTGATGGCGGGGTCGAGTCCGAAGTCCGCGAACGACCCGGTCTCGGGCGTCTCATCTGGTGTGGTCATCACGGATCTCCGGTAAGTGGGCCCGCGTCATAGGAGGTTTCCGCTGCTGGGGCGAGCGGTTATATACCCCCCAGGGGTATCTGAATGAATCTCTCTACTGATGAAAAACGCCGCCTCATCGCCCGCCTGAAGCGGGCTGAGGGTCAGCTCGCCGCCGTGCGGCGCCTGGTTGAGGAGGACGCCTACTGCGTAGACGTGCTCACGCAGCTCGCGGCGGTGCGCGGCGCGCTGGGCGGCGCGGGCGCGGTGATCCTGCGCGGCCATGTGGAGGGCTGCGTGAGCGACGCCATCCGCAGCGGCGACGAGGATCGACAGGCGGAGAAGGTGGAGGAGCTGATGGATGTCTTTGCGCGCTACGGCGGGCTGGGGAGGCGGTGATGGCGTTCGTTGCGAACGTCTGGTCGGTGATGCTGGAGCTGTCGCCCTGGCTGCTGCTGGGGGCGGCGGTGTCGGGCTTGATGCACGTGCTGCTGCCCGAGGGGTTCATTCATCGACAGCTCACCGGCCGGCTCGGCGTGCTGAAGGCGGTGCTCATCGGGGTGCCCCTGCCGCTCTGCTCCTGCGGGGTGATCCCAGCGGGCATCAGCCTGAAGCGCGACGGCGCCAGCGACGGCGCCTCCATCGGCTTTCTGACGGCGACCCCTCAGACCGGGGTGGACTCCATCCTGGTGAGCGCGAGCTTCCTGGGCTGGCCCTTCGCGCTCAGCAAGGTGGTCGCGGCGCTGGTCACCGGGGTGGTGGGCGGCGCGCTCACGGACGTCGCGGGCGGTGACCCGGGCGCGGCCCCCTCCGAGGCGGGGCACGGCGCGGCCCGGCGTGAGGGGATCGGGGGGAAGGTCGTGGACGCGCTGGATCACGGCGTGGATCTGGTTCGGATGATCTGGCGCTGGCTGGTGTTCGGCGTGCTGGTGAGCGCGGCGATCAGTACGTGGCTGCCGACCGGGGCGCTGAGCGGGCTGGGCGGCGCGGGTATCGCGGCCTTCCTGGCGGTGCTGGCGGCGAGCGTCCCGCTGTATGTGTGCGCGACGGCCTCGGTGCCCATCGCGGCGGCGCTGGTCGCCGGCGGGATGCCCACGGGGGCGGCGATGGTCTTTCTGATGGCCGGGCCGGCGACCAATGTGGCGACGCTGGGGGCGGTGCGGCGTGCGTTCGGGGATCGGACGCTGGGGATCTACCTGCTGAACATCATCGCGGGCTCGATCACCTTCGGGCTGGGCTACGAGGCGCTGTTCGGGGCGCTGGATGCCTCCCATGTGCACGCCCATGAGCACGGCGGGGGGATCGGCGCGCTGTGGGCGGTGATTCTGGTGGGGATGATGGTCTGGTTTGCCGGGGAGGAGCTGCGGAGTGTGTTGGCGCAGCGGCGGGTGCCTGTGGCGAGTCAGCTGATCATCGGGGTGGAGGGGATGACTTGTGGGGGGTGTTCGTCGCGGCTGGAGCGTCAGCTGAGGGCGGTGGAGGGGATCGAGAGCGTGAGTGTGTCGCTGGATGACAAGAAGGCGGTGGTGGTCGGGGCGATCAGCCTGGAGGAGATCCGCCTCATCGTGGAGAAGGCGGGGTTCGACCCGATCTGAGGAGGCGGGAATGAGGGAGGTGGCGATCCCTCGATCCCCCGAACCCTCGATTCACGACGGGTAGAGGCGTCCACGACGTCAGGCGCGCCAACACCGAGTCCGTACCGTTGTGGATCGCGACGAGGTCTCACTGAGCCCCCCCACCTTCCGTCAACACGCGCCGCATGGCGCGCGCCAACTGCGAAGTGGTACCTCTGAGGAACGCGACGTCCCAGCGCCGCACACGAGAGGGTGTTGCGACGTCAGATGGCTCGCCGCAAGGCGACATCAGGAGGCAAGACCAGCCCCCCGAAATCCACAGCGCCCTCAACTCCTCATCTTCAGTCAGAACGTGCCGTCAGGCGCGCGCCAACATCGAATGGGCACCTTTGAGGAACGCGACGTCCCAGCGTTTCACGGTAGAGGGTGTTGCGACGTCAGATGCCTCGCCGCAAGGCGACATCAGGAGGCAAGACCTTGCGAACACGTGGACGGTTTTCGACGGAGCCCAGGTGTTGTTGTTCTGCCATCCCACGCTGTAAAACCG
>Ga0316204_10010581_pt1 | contig 11843 bp, 11 predicted proteins | sample 6monrhotite_MG_2_FD_205661 | JGI IMG/M metagenome (GOLD analysis project Ga0316204, IMG submission 205661) | Microbial mat bacterial communities from mineral coupon in-situ incubated in ocean water Damariscotta River, Maine, United States -... | ecosystem: Environmental > Aquatic > Marine >...
ACATTATGCTCGAAGGCCCAATAGGTGCTGCAGCATTTAACAATGAATTTGGACGCCCCAATCTTCTGGGTTATTTCCGTACCTATGAAGAACGAGTTAATAACGAACTACGTGGTTACCACAAGCCGATTATGTTGGCAGGTGGACTAGGTAACATTCGTGCCGAGCATGTCGATAAGGACACCTTCCCTGTTGGTTCACCTCTGGTTGTGCTTGGCGGCCCAGCCATGTTGATTGGCCTTGGTGGTGGTGCTGCCTCGTCGATGGACTCCGGTGCTTCTGCTGAAAACCTGGATTTTGCCTCGGTACAGCGTGCCAATCCTGAAATGGAGCGTCGCTGCCAGGAAGTTATCGATCGCTGTTGGCAGCGTGATGAGAACCCCATTTTATTTATCCATGATGTAGGCGCAGGTGGTCTGTCTAATGCCTTGCCTGAACTGGTGCATGATGCTGGCCGTGGCGGTAATTTTGAACTGCGTGAAGTACCCAATGATGACCTGGGTATGGCACCACTTGAGATCTGGTGTAATGAATCTCAGGAACGCTACGTCATGGCGATCAACCAAGAGCAGCTGGATGAGTTTAAGGCCATCTGTGAGCGTGAACGCTGCCCTTATGCCATTGTTGGTGAAGCAACTGATGATGAACATTTACGTTTGGGTGATCGACACTTTTCAGCCAACCCAATCGATATGCCGATGTCTCTATTGTTTGGTAAGCCACCGAAGATGTCACGTGATGTGATGCGTGTGGCAGCGCCTCAAGAGTCTTTCGATACTTCAGCGATTGATATCAATGAAGCTGTGGCGCGTGTTTTACGTTTGCCAGCGGTTGCCAATAAGACCTTTTTGATTTCTATTGGTGATCGTTCCATTACCGGCATGGTGACGCGTGACCAGATGGTTGGTCCCTGGCAGGTGCCCGTCGCCGACGTAGCTGTTACAGCCAGTGATTTTCATGGTTATACCGGTGAATCCATGGCGATGGGTGAGCGTACTCCCCTGGCGCTGCTCGATGCTCCAGCATCTGGCCGTATGGCCATCGGTGAAGCGATTACCAATATCGCTGCAGCTTCAATAGACAAGATCAGCGATTTAAAACTCTCTGCAAACTGGATGGCTGCAGCTGGCCATACAGGTGAGGACGCGCGTTTATATGACACGGTTAAGGCTGTGGGTATGGAACTTTGCCCAGCACTTGGTATAGCGATTCCGGTTGGTAAAGACTCCATGTCGATGAAAACCGTGTGGGAGCAGGACGGTGAGCAGCGTGCGATGGTTTCACCCCTGTCGCTGATTATCACCGCTTTTGCACCAGTCAATGATGTGCGTCGTACATTAACGCCACAGTTGCGTACCAATATGGGCGATACAGATCTATTGCTGATCGACCTCGGCGAAGGCAACAATCACCTTGGTGCTACTGCACTGGCTCAGGTCTATAACAAGATCGGTGAGCAGGGTGCGGATGTGCGTGATGCCGGTAAGCTTAAGGCCTTCTTTGAAGCGATTCAGGACCTCAATCGTGATGGCCTTTTGCTGGCCTATCATGATCGTGCCGATGGGGGCCTGTTTGCCACTGTTTGCGAGATGGCCTTTGCGGGTCGTTGCGGCGTGGACGTTGATCTGTCTGGTTTGGATAAGGATGATCTATCTGTGTTGTTTAATGAAGAGCTGGGTGCAGTTGTACAGGTTCGCCATAGTGATACAGATGATGTAATGAACCTGTTGGAAAAAGCCGGCCTTGGTGACTGTTCCCAGATCATTGGCAGCCTGCGTGATGATCAGCAGGTAGTGATTCATCACGCTGCGCGTGAAATTTACAGTGAATCACGAGCTGTGCTGCAACAATACTGGTCTGAGACCACGCGTGAGATGCAGGCGCTGCGTGATAACCCTGATTGTGCGCAGGAAGAGTTTGACCGTATAGCGCAAGACGATGCTGGCTTGTCGGCCAATTTGAGCTTTGATCAAAATGACGATATTGCGGCACCCTTTATAGAAATTCGTCGTCCACGTGTTGCGGTGTTGCGTGAGCAGGGTGTGAATGGACAGGTGGAAATGGCAGCGTCTTTCCACAAGGCAGGCTTTGAAAGCGTCGACGTACATATGTCAGATGTACTTAGCGGCCGCGTCAGTCTAGAAGACTTCCAGGGCCTTGTTGCTTGTGGTGGCTTTAGTTATGGCGATGTCCTGGGTGCGGGTGAAGGCTGGGCAAAGTCCATTTTGTTTAACCCGCGTGCGCGTGATCAGTTCCAGGCCTTTTTTGAACGTGAGGATAGTTTCTCACTGGGTGTCTGTAATGGTTGTCAGATGCTTTCCAATCTTAAGGAATTGATACCGGGAACAGGTCACTGGCCTCATTTCGTGCGTAATCGTTCTGAACAGTTTGAAGCTCGTTTTGTGATGGTTGAGGTACAGGATACGCCGTCAATTATGCTTCAGGGTATGGCAGGTAGTCGCATGCCGATTGCTGTGGCACACGGTGAGGGAAGAGCTGAGTTCCGCGACGCTGCACACCTTGCAGCAGCACAGACACAGGTCTCGCTGCGCTATGTCGAAAATGATGGCAGTGTTGCCAGTCTTTATCCGGCCAACCCGAATGGCTCACCAAAAGGTATCAGTGGCCTGAGTAGTGCCGATGGCCGTGTGACTATTATGATGCCGCACCCTGAGCGTGTTATTCGCACAGTACAAAATTCATGGCATCCGGATGATTGGCAGGATTATGCGCCCTGGATGCGTTTGTTCCGCAACGCACGTAAGTGGGTTGGTTGATGGACGAAAGGGTCATTGAAGATCTACAGACACGCTTGAGTTATCAGGATGCGTCTATCGATGAACTGACCAAGCACTCTCTGGCCCAGCAAAAGCAGATAGATCTGTTGACCTTACAGCTTACTCAGCTACAGCTGCAGTTGCGCCAGGTTGCTGAATCAGTATCTCAGGGCGAGATCATTGACGCACCACCACCACACTATTGATGAAAATACCGGGTTGTAAGCGCTGTTTAAAATTACGGACCGCCCTGTTGGCCATGATCTGTGGCGCCGGTGCCGGTGCCTTGGCCATTGGCTGGGGTGCTGGTAGTCAGGTGTCCATGACGGCAACATTTTTCGGCGCTATAGTGCCAGTGCTATGGTATAGCCGTAAGACACGAAAATGATGATTCTCCAAGGTGGCTGGAACAATTGGTTGAAATAATCATCGGCTTCAGCAGGTCTTTTAGCTAGTCAATTACTGAGATCGTTATCTATGCTGATCAAGAAAGCCAGTGCTATCCGTTCTTCTGAAATCACTGATTCAGAAATCTTCTCGCAACGTCGTACCTTGCTAAAGGCTGCCGCGGCCGCTGGTGTTGGGGCAGCGACTGTCAGTGGCTCTGCGCAGGCCTTGGTCAGGCCAGAAGGTAAGGGGAAAGCCATCTCAGGCTTGATTCAAACACCTTATGGTAAAGGCTTGCAGCTTACCGACTACGATGATGTTACGGGTTATAACAATTTCTATGAATTTGGTACGGGAAAACGTGATCCAGCGAAAAACGCACACACATTAAAGCCGAGCCCATGGACCGTCAGGGTTGAGGGTGAGTGTGAAGCGCCGGGTGATATTGGCATGGAAGAGATCTTTCGTTTGTTGCCCCAGGAAGAGCGAATCTATCGTTTTCGCTGTGTGGAAGCCTGGTCTATGGTTGTACCCTGGGTGGGGTTTTCACTGGCCGACCTGCTGAAGCGTTTTAAGCCAAATTCACGTGCCCGATATGTTTACTTTGAGACCTTGGTGGATAAACAACAGATGCCGGGACAGCGACGTCAGGTACTCAGTTGGCCTTATCGTGAGGCCTTGCGTATTGATGAAGCTATGCATCCTTTGACGATGCTGGTAACGGGTGTATATGGTAAGGAACTACCCAATCAAAATGGTGCGCCTTTACGATTGATCGTGCCGTGGAAATATGGATTTAAAAGTATTAAATCTATTGTGAAAATTCGATTTGTTGAAAATCTTCCTGAGACGACCTGGTGGAAGCTGGCACCTAAAGAATATGGTTTTTACGCGAATGTGAATCCGCAGGTAGATCACCCTCGCTGGAGCCAGAAGCACCATCGAAATATTGGCGAAGGATTGTTTGCCGGTAAGCATAAGACTGAACTATTTAACGGCTATGCGGATGAGGTTGCTGATCTATATCGAGGCATGGATCTAAAAAAGTTTTTCTGATGTTCGATATAGGGATTCACTGGCAGCGTTGGCTGTTGAAAATAGTGATTTTTATTGCCTGTCTGATGCCATTTCTCTTTTTGTTGGATGGTGCATTGAAAGATGACCTGGGTGCAAATCCGATAGAGACAGTTACCCATGCAACAGGTGATTGGACCCTGCGTTTGTTATTAATTACATTGGTCATGACTCCATTGCGCCGTCTTACTGGTTTGGCTTGGCCAATAAAAGTACGTCGTATGCTTGGTCTTTTTGTCTTCTTTTATGCCACCCTGCATTTCTTCACCTGGGGCTGGCTGGATCAGCAGCTAATCGTAGAAGATATACTGGCCGATATCGTAAAGCGCCCCTATGTCACGGTAGGCTTTCTTGCCTGGCTTTTATTGCTGCCCTTGGCGCTGACTTCAAATCGGTGGTCAATGCGTAAATTGGGTAAGCGTTGGTCCATTTTGCACAAGGTGGTTTACCTGATTGGTGTACTGGGCGTGTTGCATTTTCTCTGGCTGGTGAAGGCTGATTTACTTGAACCATTGATCTATGGTCTGTTACTGGTTTTGTTACTGGCTTTTCGTTGGAAGCATGCAAAGCAATCTGAAAAAAAGAGGCTCACGGAGCGACAAGGTAAACTTTTGAGCGGCTTGTAAATGGATACCATGATGTCTGAATGCTTGCCGTTGAATTTTGCTACAGCTGACTATGTCAGTTCTTGGTCATTTAGGCTAAAACTGGAATAAATTCATTTCCTCTTGGGTTTTGGTGATTTTTATTCATAAACTCACTATGGGCATGAGGTAATCTAGGTTATACTTTGCGCACTTCGTGACTTGACAAAGAACAAGCCCGGGGGAGGATGGCTACGCCCCGCTTTTGCGGGGCGTTGTTTTTTCTGCCGATAAAGTTTTTTCTAGAAATAAATACTGTACCTCTAAGCCGTTAAAGTCTGCAGCAGTGAATCCTTCACTACGATAAAGCGCATCGGCTATGGTGTTATCTTCTCTAACTTCCAGGGTGATTTTGCAGAGGCCTTCTTGTATCGCATCTCGGGCAATTTTTTTCAGCAAGGCGCGTGCTATGCCTTTTCCCCGATGTTCGGCAAGCACGGCAATGTCGTGAATATTGATCAAAGGTCTGGCTTGGAAAGTCGAATAACCGGTAAAGCAGGTTGCAAAACCGATCGCTTGCTGATTAATCAATGCAAAATAGACTCGGGCATGGGGTATTTCCCTGAGATCTTTTGCCACGCGCTCTAGACGTTCAGTTGGAATTGACTGTCCTCCTCCCATTGGGTCAAGCGCATAGGCATTGAGTAAGTGGCGATAGGTTGTCGATGTCTGTGCATCGTTTAGATTGGCGAGATGAATCTCAATATCGGTCATGGTTGGGCGAACCTTGTTGGGGGGAAGGGTCAAATCTCCTGAATCTGGACTTCTTTTATATTTACAAATAAGCAAATACTTATTAAGATGAGAGCATATAGCAAAATTTTTCAGCGAAGCCTTGTGCTTTGGAGATAGTCATGAAAAAAATTATCGCACTTGTTGCAATTTTGGCCTCTGCCCAGACCTCTGCTTTTTGGGGCTGGAACGGCAATAATAATCAGAACAACTTCAATAATAACAACAGTTCAGAGCTGGGTTGGTTTGATAATTACTTTGGTGATGGCAATGCCTTTGGCGATGCGGAACTCGACTTTGACTTTGGTTTTAAGTTTAAAGGCAACGGTAATGGCAATTTTAAAGGCAACGGGAATAATAACTATCGTAATAATTACAATGGCTACAGTAATAACCGTTCTCCCTATTACGGTAATGGTGGCTCTTACTACGGTTATCCCCAGTACAATAATTATGGTCCATACTACGGTTATCCGCAGCAGCAACCTCAGCAACAGGCACCGGTACCCGCTGCGCAGTGATTTGAGAGTAGCGTGACATCATAAAAAAGCGCCCTTGAGGCGCTTTTTTTATTGTCTGCGGGTTAACCGTCGATTTTGCGGTACTTGATACGATGAGGATTGACGGCTTCATCACCAAGTCGACGTTTTTTATCTTCTTCGTAATCAGAAAAATTGCCTTCAAACCATACGACTTCTGAATCACCTTCAAAGGCCAGAATATGGGTGGCAATTCGATCAAGGAACCAGCGATCGTGTGAGATTACAATCGAACAGCCGGGAAAATTAAGCAGGGCATCTTCGAGTGCGCGGAGGGTTTCTACGTCCAGATCGTTGGTGGGTTCGTCGAGTAATAGTACATTGCCACCTGATTTGACCAGTTTAGCCAGATGGACCCTGTTACGTTCACCACCAGACAGGCTGCCGACAATCTTTTGCTGATCGGCGCCTTTGAAGTTAAAGCGTGAACAGTAGGCGCGTGACTGCATGGTGAAATTGCCGACGGTAATAATATCCTGGTCATCTGATATTTCTTTCCAGACCGTAGCTTTGTCATCCAGGGCATCACGGCTTTGATCGACGTAGGCCATCTGTACCGAACTTCCAATTTTGAGTTCACCGCTATCCGGTTGTTCCTGCCCTGTGAGCAGGCGGAAGAGGGTGGTTTTACCTGCGCCATTTGGCCCGATAACACCGACAATACCACCTTTCGGTAGATTGAAATTTAGATCGTTATACAATTGCTTACCGTTATAGGCTTTACTCAAATGCTTGGCTTCAACGACGAGATCACCGAGGCGCTCACCGGGTGGAATATACAGCTCATTGGTTTCATTGCGCTTTTGAAAGTCCTGATTTTGCAGCTCATCAAAACGCGCCAAGCGTGCCTTGCTTTTGGCATGGCGACCTTTGGGGTTGGTGCGAACCCACTCAAGCTCTTCACGCATGTTTTTGGCGCGTGATGCTTCAGACTTTTCTTCCTGCTTGAGTCGCTCTTGCTTTTGTTCGAGCCAGGAAGAGTAGTTGCCTTCGTAAGGGATGCCGTGACCACGATCAAGTTCGAGGATCCAGCCGGCAACGTTATCGAGGAAGTAACGGTCGTGGGTCACAGCCACAACGGTTCCGGTGTAATCATGTAGAAAACGCTCTAGCCAGGCGACGGATTCGGCATCAAGGTGGTTGGTTGGCTCATCGAGTAGCAACATGTCAGGTTTGGATAACAACAGGCGACACAAGGCTACACGCCGACGCTCACCACCGGAGAGTGTTGTAACGTCGGCATCCCATGGCGGTAGACGCAGAGCATCGGCAGCGACTTCAAGTTGACGTTCTATGTTGTGACCGTCAGAGGCTTGAATAATGTTTTCTAACTCTGCCTGGCGTTTGGCCAGCGCATCAAAGTCTGCATCGGGTTCGGCATAAGCTGCGTAGACCTGGTCTAGCTCGGTCATGGCCTCTTTCACTTCACCCAGGGCCTCTTCTACGTTGCCGCGAACGTCTTTTTCAGGATCTAGCTGCGGCTCCTGTGGCAGGTAGCCAATACGGGTGCCTGGTTGAGCTCGGGCTTCACCGTCGATATCAGTATCGATTCCAGCCATGATTTTTAACAGTGTTGATTTACCTGAGCCATTCAAACCCAGCACACCTATTTTGGCACCAGGGAAAAAAGATAAAGAAATATCACGCAGGATCTGTCGTTTTGGCGGTACAACTTTGCCAACACGGTTCATGGTATATATGAATTGAGCCATAGGATATTCTCAGTAGAGTATTTGATAGGGGCGAGATTTTACATCAGTCTGCGAGAAGCCGTTTATCTCAGGTGCTTCTCGATAAGCTGAGCAATTATCTTTAGTTTTAAGGATTGTTTCTAGTGGGACATGACGACTGGTATCAACATGCTGGATAGCAAACTGCGTGTAACACCACCAAAGATTTTTTGCTGGAGACTGGGTGTGCCGTAACCGCCCATTACCAGCAGGTCAATGCCGTTTTCTGCTATCTCGTTCAAGATAACAGTCGGTACATCATAGGTGCCTGCATTCAGGCGTTTAACCTTGGCGTTGACGCTGTGTCTTTGTAGATGCGCAGCGAGATCATCGGCCAGTAATTCACCTTTGGCTGTTTTTTGTTTTCCTTCTTGCACAATGACAATATCAACCTGGTCGATATTCTTCAGTAAGGGGAGCGCGTCATGTACGGCACGTGTTGCGGTAGGCGTACCATCCCAGGCTATCATGGCTTTTAAACAGGGTATCTTGTGGGCACCGATATAAGGCATAAAAAAGACAGGACGGCCACTGAGTAGAATAACCTCCTGCGCAATATTCTCAACTACCGTGAAGTTACGATTTTTGGGGTTGGCCTGGCGTAGCATAAGCAAATCAAAGTTTCGCGAAAAGTGTGCCATTTTTCGGGGTGAGTCATCTTCATCCCCGTAAATGATCACTGTATCCGCGGAGACTTCTTGCTGCTGTGCCAGTGCTAAAAAGTCTGAGGCTCTTTGCTTGGCTTCCTGTTTGCAAACATTGGCGAGTGCTTGTTTGTCTGAAACGATGGAATGTGCTGGTTTCAATGCGGCCAAAGTGATGCCGGTGAGGCGTGCATCATGTTGCTTTGCAATGGATAGAGCTGTATTGACGCGTTCCACATTTGATGCGCCATCATCAAGGTAGACCAGAATGTCTTTGTATCCCATTGTGTTATCCAAGGTATCGAAAATCGTTAAATTTACTGTGATTGATAATAGTGAAACCAGGACTTTTTTTAAAGGAAATACTGGGGATATTTATTAAATGAGGCTAATGCTGAGCCCCCTTGCGGGGGCTTACAAATCTTCAGCAATAATTTCAAATTTTCTTTTGTGGTGCTTAGGTGTTTGAAGCGTGAATCTCTGCAGCCATCAAAGTGTTTTCAAGCAAGGTTGCAATGGTCATCGGGCCAACGCCGCCAGGAACTGGCGTGATCCAGCTTGCGATATCCTTGCAGGTATCATAGTCGACATCACCACATAGGCTGCCATCATCCAAACGATTGATGCCAACATCGATCACAATAGCGCCATCTTTTAACCATTCACCCTTAACAAACTTGGGCACTCCTACAGCCGCTACCAGGATATCGGCATTCTTGATCTTGCCTTCAAGGTCTTTTGTTTTACTGTGACAGACCATAGGGGTGCAGCGCGCCATGAGCAGCTCAAGAAACATAGGGCGACCAACGATATTGGATTGGCCGATGATTACAGCGTCTTTGCCAACAAGATCCATGCCTGTGCGCTCCAGCATGGTCATGACTCCTTTGGGCGTGCAGGGGCGAAGCAATGGCATACGCAGCGTCAGGCGACCAATGTTGTAAGGATGAAAGCCGTCGACATCCTTAGTCGGGATGATGCGTTCGGTAACGGTATCTTCATCAATCTGCTTTGGTAATGGTAGCTGTACCAGAATGCCATCGATATCTTCGCGATCATTGAGTCTGTCGATCAGACTCAGCAATTCTTCCTGCGTTGTAGTGGCGGGTAGATTGATAAGCTCAGAATTAAAGCCTACCTGCTCGCAGGCCCTTTGCTTGTTGCGCACGTAAACCTGTGAAGCGGGGTTCTCACCTACCAGTACAACGACTAGTCCAGGTGCACGTTCGCCCTTGGCGAGGCGTGCATCTACTTTGGTTTTAATGGTTTCACGAATGTCTGCCGCAATGGCCTTGCCATCGAGTATCTGTGCGCTCATGTTTCTGCCTTAAATCGATAAAGATAATCAGGGCGGGATAATAGCAGATCAGGGCGAACGTTTGAGTGGGTTCGTATCGCAATGTGGAAGCTAATTCGTGAGTAATGGCTTCATGCTTTTCCATTATCAATGGATATAGCCATGATCTTAATCAGCTAAATAATGGTTTGATTCAAAAAGTGCCTAAAGTTTGCTCGTAATTTGATGGCTGCTGAGGTTGTATCCGCAACAGCTAATGGTCTGTCGGACAGTTTTTTTGCGGTAAATGGCAAAAGTTGCACGCAAGTTGTTGACCTAGGCTGACGGTGAAAGTATTATTCTCGGCCTTCGTTACAGGCCTGTTTGGTCGACGAATAATTCGGGGTATAGCGCAGTCTGGTAGCGCGCCTGCTTTGGGAGCAGGATGTCGGGAGTTCGAATCTCTCTACCCCGACCAAACATTGTGAACATGCGCCCGTAGCTCATCTGGATAGAGCATCGGCCTTCTAAGCCGAGGGTAGCAGGTTCGAGTCCTGCCGGGCGTACCATTTTCGGTTTGATGGGACTTTTGCAACACGGTTAATGGTGGTTGTAGTTCAGTTGGTAGAGCCCCGGATTGTGATTCCGGTTGTCGTGGGTTCGAGTCCCATCAGCCACCCCATATTTTCTAGCTATATCGCACTGACTTAGCTAGTTAAAAAGCCTCGCTTTTGCGAGGCTTTTTTGTTTCTGCCAGGTGGGCGCTTTTATTCTTCATTTACAGTGATTTCTGTTTAGAAGTAGGGCCCCGGATACTTGGAGACTTCTTGCTGAAAGGGCTATGATTCCAACTGTTAACTATTTTCTGTGGTAGTTGGGTATTCGGTCTCATTTGCGGCTTAACAACAACGTTATGCTCGCGGCTGGAACCAAGCGAATATAATTAGTGTCCAATTTCCCTGTATCATGCTTAGAAGAATGCGAACTTGCCTGATTATTAGGGTGTCTGTTTGTTACGTATAAATTTTTAGAGTCTTACTCAAGAGAAAAGAATTATGAGGGTTTTCGTTTTATCTATCATATTCAGTTGTTTGATAGCTTCACCTGCGTTTGCCAATCAGGATTGGGTTGTAAAGTGGGACAATAACTCAGCAAATAAAATGACCCTTTATGAGGGTACGAACTCTTATGAAGGGGTGTATTACAATGATGCAGGCAATGCATGTGCCGTAGCAGGTAAAAGACTGAACCGAAGGGTTGCGTTCAGAGTGAAGTGTACTCCTACCTGGTTTATCGATATGTCCGGGAGCTTTGTAGATGGAAGAATCATCGGCGAGTATGTTTTTAACGGTAATTCTAAAGGTACATTTCGGATGTTTGTCGATTCTTTAAAATACAGTAATGATAGTGTGTTGGATCTGGATTACTAATTGGGATAGCTTTTACTTTCCTGGCATTGAATTAAATTTTTAGTAATTCCCAACTGCTTGTAGCAGAGTCAACTAAGAGGCCTCGCTTATGCGAGGCTTTTTTGTTCGCATAACATTAAATCTGTTGTTATTGCTTACTGCTCTTGTGTGCATTTTTGTCGAAATATTTGAGAATGAAACTGAAGCGACAACTTTTTCCTAGCATGATTTTTTTGCTTAGTTTGATGTTGGCTGGCTGTAATGTCAGTAGCAGTGTCCACCTAGAAGATAGACCGTTTCAGTTGCACAGTCTTGAAAATTCTAGTCTGTATCTGCATCAGCGCCTACGGGTAGAAGCTGGTCGAGCCCGTGTGTTTATTCAGGGTGGGGTGGCGCGCAAGGGCTACGATATTAATGAATATGCAACTCAGTGCAATTTCGAAATAGACAGCGTGGCCCATCAGGGTGTGGATATTGAAGTGGGTAGCTATCATATCGAACGTGTGCAGGCCCTCTATGAAGAGGTGGTTTTGCTTGGGCCTGTGCAGATTGCTGCACTGCGATTGACAATGTTTGATGGCTATAACGATACGGCAGCTTTTGAGGGGTATCACTTTTGGTTGAACTCAGG
>Ga0316204_10010582_pt1 | contig 11841 bp, 7 predicted proteins | sample 6monrhotite_MG_2_FD_205661 | JGI IMG/M metagenome (GOLD analysis project Ga0316204, IMG submission 205661) | Microbial mat bacterial communities from mineral coupon in-situ incubated in ocean water Damariscotta River, Maine, United States -... | ecosystem: Environmental > Aquatic > Marine >...
GCTGCCGTTCAAGATCGTCAAGGGCCTCGTCAGCGCCGTCCGGGACGGCGGTCGGGACCGCCCCTTCCCGGGCACCCGGGAGGAGGCCGCGCCCACGGCGCGCCGCCCGGCCTATGCCGCCCCGCCGGAGGAGGCGGCGGAGGAGGACCACGGTCACTCCCACGAGCACGGTCACTCCCATGACCATGAGCCCGAGCCGGAGCCCCCCGAGGACGACCATGGTCACTCCCACGATCATGGGCATGACCACGGGCATGACCACGGCGGCGGGGGCGGCGTCTCCGTCTCCTTCGAGGGCACGCCCAACCCCAACGCCATGAAGTTCATGCTGAGCTGTGTGTCGGTGGAGAAGGGGAGCCTGAGCTTCAACAGCGCCGAAGAGGCCGCCGGAAACCCCCTGGGCGAGCGTCTCTTCGGTATCCCTGGCGTGATCGGCGTCTTCGCGGTCGCGGACTTCGTCACGGTCACCAAGGACGCCACCGCCGGCTGGGGTCGGCTGACCCACCCCATCGTCGAGGCGCTGGAAGCGATCTACGGTTGAACGGGTGAAGAACCGCGTCGACCTCTACCTGCTCATCGTCCTCTTCGCCGCCATCGGCGGGGGGGCGCTGTGGTGGAAGTTCGGCCGCGGCCCCGCCGAGGTGGTCTATGTGGTCCAGGCCGGCGACACCCTCTCCGCGATCGCTGGCCGCTACGAGGTCACGGTCGACGAGCTGAGAGGCTGGAACGGACTCACCGGTGACCTGATCGAGATCGGCCAGGAGCTGGTGATCGCCGTCGGTGAGCCCGCCGAGCCCGTCGCCGGAGGGCCCGTGGCCAGCGGCGGCGGCGGCTGGACCGGCGGCGCCGCGCAGCTCGACGTCTCGGCCGCGCCGGAGGATGGAGCCCGGCGCCCCCGCCTCGTGCCCCCCACGCCCGAGCCCTGCATCCCCTTCGACGCCGACCCCGGCGAGGAGGGCATGGTGGCCCCCAATGGCCTGAGCTTCGCCCAGACCAAGGCGGCGCTGGACGCGGTCATCAGCGAGGCCCTCTACTGCCCCGACGCCCCCACCGGCGCCGTGCAGATGAGCTTCTCCATCACCGTCGGCTGCGACGGGGTGGTCGACGTGGTGACGCCCGCCGGCAACGTGTCGCCGGGCTTCCTGGGCTGCGTGTCGGACGTCATCCAGCACGCGGACTTCCCCGCCCATGACATCGAGGGCGGGCAGACCTTCACCTACCCGGTGAACGCCACCTTCTGAGCGCGGCCCGCCACGCTCACGGCAGGTAGTCGGTCCAGATGACGACGCCGCCGACGTCGAAGCCCACCTCCGAGTCGACCTTGGGCAGCCCCACGGCCAGATCCGGGCGGCCGTCGTCGTCCCAGTCGCCGGGACCGGCCACCGCTGAGCCGAAGCCGGAGTTGGCGGACTCGCCGTAGACCGCGGACCAGACGGGGGCGCTGTCGTCGGTGGTCAGCCCCCCGGTCCAGTCCGAGAGGCCGACGACGTAGACCGCGCCCGCGCCGTTGTAGGTCGTGCCGTCGTCGGGGGCGCCGAAGGCCAGCCAGGTCTCGCCGGTGGGGCCGCCGGTGCGGCCCAGTACGGCCACGGACGCGCCCAGCTCCTCGTTGCTGACGCCCTCGAAGCGGGCGGTCAGGTCGGCGAGGGTGCCGCTGCCGTCGCTGGCGCTCCAGAGGTAGGCGGCGCCGCCATCGCCGGCGTCCGGGGCGCCGATGAGCACGCCCGTCGAGCCGTCCGCCAGCGCCACCTCGACCATGCTGTCGCCCGCGTGGTCACTGGCGTCGCCGGTGAGCACGTAGGTGGCTCGATCGGACAGGCTGCCCAGCTCGGCGAAGCCCTTGGGATCATCGCTGAACAGCGACTGCAGCTCCGGCGAGAGCACCGCGGAGATGGTGCCGGCGTCCTGGGCCTGGACCAGCAGATCCTTGACGCCATCGCCGTCGAGGTCCACGGCCAGCAGGCCGCTGCCCTCGCCCTCACCCTCGCCCAGCAGGGAGCCGGAGCCCTCGCTGGAGAAGGCGTTGAGCTCCCCGCCCGCGGCGACCTTGGAGCCCGGGAAGAAGATCACCCCGCCGGCGACGTCCTTCAGATCGTAGCGCCCGGGGGCGCCGACGATCAGCTCCGGGAGGCCGTCCTCGTTGAGGTCCGCCGTGGCGACGGCCTGGCCGACCTGCTCGTCGCTCTCGAAGCCGAAGTAGGCGAGGTCGTAGTCCTCGTCCGAGCGCTCGTCGTCGCTCCCCCAGGAGTCGGAGTAGAAGACCAGCGCGGCGCCGCTGTTGGTGGCGGCGGACCGGTCGTAGTTGGGGGCGCCGGTGATCAGCTCGGCGATGCCGTCGCCGTCGACGTCCGGCAGCCAGCCCAGGGCGTTGCCCATGCGGACCTCCGTGCCCTCGGCGAAGACGATGCGGCCCACCGCGTCGTCCACGAGGCTCTCGTCGCCAAAGGAGCCCGAGAGCAGCTCCAGGACCGCGCCGCCGTTGGTGGAGCTCAGCGACGCCCGGGGCGCGCCCACCAGTATGTCCTTGCGGCCGTCGCCGTCGATGTCTTCGCCGACCAGCAGCCGCGAGGCCGCCTGGGCCGCGGGCTCGTCCCACAGCCAGAGGTAGCGGAGCACATCGCCGCCGATCTCCCCGATGGTCAGCGCGGAGTCGCCGCGGTCCGTGCCGTCGCTGGGGGTCACCTCGCAGGTGTAGGAGGCGCCGGCCTCCGGCGCCTCCAGCGTGCAGGCGCTGCCGTCGGAGGAGCAGCTCAGCGCCAGGGACACCGACAGGCCGAAGCGCCGCCAGGCGTGGCTGTAGGTCAGTGGATCGCCGTCCGCGTCCTCGCTGGGCACGCTCACCTCGCAGGTGAGGGGAGCGCCGTCTTCGCCGCCGGTGAAGCGCACCTCCGGGGCGGTGGGCGGCGCGTTGCCGATGGTGGCGGTCTCCGACCACTCGGTGTTGGAGTTGCCCTGGTCACGCACGTAGGCCCGGACCTTCACCTCGTCGCCCTTCTCCCAGTAGGAGCGGCCCAGCGCGGGCTCGTCGTAGGCGACCTCCTCGTCGTTGACGAACCACGTGAAGTGCTCGTCGTAGACGCGGGCCGGGTCCTCGTCGATGTCCGTGAACTCGATCTCGGCGAGGATCACGCTGTCGTTCTCGGTCGGCACCTCGGGGACGAGCACCACGTCGGTGACGACAGGCTTGGTGTTCTTGATGTTGACGTTGTAGAAGTCGGTGTAGGCGCCCTCGGCGTCGGGGGTGACCTCGCAGGAGACGATCTGTCCGCGGTGGGTGTTGTCGCTGGGCAGGACCGCGCCCTCGACGTCCAGGCGGTTCTTGTTGATGAACCAGGACACCGTCGCGGAGTCCGCGTCGACGATCTCGTCCCAGACGCACTCGAGGTCGTCGTCGGTGTAGGGCTCCTCCGGCAGCACGCGCAGCCCCACCACGTGTGGGCCGTCCGGGGGCACTGCGGTGTCGTCAGCGCCGCCGGAGGTGCCGCCGCCCTCGTCGGCGCCGCTGTCCTGATCCGTCGGGGTGGTCGCGGTGTCGTCGGTGTTCTCGCCAGCGTCCTTGCCGCTGCAGGCGAGGAGGAGGATCAGGCTGAGCATGGGCGTCTCCGGTCCGGGGCGTCGATGAGCCCAGGATACTATCGGAATCTACTCGATGCAGCGCCACGCGCCCTCGCCGCGCTCCAGATAGCCCAGCAGGATGAGCTGCTCGATCTCCTGCGGCAGCGGGTGGCGCCGATCCAGGGGGGCCCGCTGGAGCGGCTCGGCCGCCGCCAGAGACGCACACCAGGGCGCCAGCGCCTCTGACAGTCCGGGCCCCGGCTGGCCCAGGTCCGTCGCCTCGGCGGGGTCCGCCGCGAGGTCGTAGCCGAGGATCGGCAGGCCCTCCCGCCAGATGGCCTTGGCCCCGATCGAGCGGGCCGCCACCTGGAAGCCCGGCATCACCGGGTCGGTGGAGGCGTAGACCACCTCATGCCCGCCGCCCTCGCCGCGCATCAGCGGGATCAGCGAGCGGCCCTGCATCTTGCCGTCGGTGGGCAGGCCGGCCAGCGCCAGCGCCGTGGGCGCCACGTCCGTCAGCGCCACCTGCGCGCCCACGGTCGTGCCCGGGGTGACGCCGGGGGCGCGGATGACGAGGGGCACGCGCAGCGTGCTGTCCCACATCGAGGCCCGGTGGTTGAAGTAGTAGTCGTGCTCGAAGGACTCGCCGTGATCGGCGGTGAGGATCACGACCGTGTCGGGGCCGGCGGCGTCCAGCAGGGTCGGCAGCCAGGAATCCAGCCAGCTCAGCTCGCCGTCGTAGAGCGCCAGGGCGTGGGCCAGATCGTCGGGGGGCACGGGCCGCTTTCCCTCGTCCCGATAGGGCCGCAGCGCGCCCTCGGAGCCGTCCATCGGCCCCTGGTAGTCCGGATCGTAGCGCGTGTCCCAGGGGGCGGGGGGCATGTAGGGGGCGTGGGCGTCGAAGAAGTGCACAAAGGCGAACCAGCGCCCGTCCCGGGCCTTCATCCAGTCCGCGGCCCTGCCGGCGACCTCCGACGCCGGGCGCTTCAGATCCGAGCTGTACCAGTCGTAGTCGTCGTCGTAGCGATCAAAGCCCCGGTGCAGGCCGGCGGCCTGAGCGGTCAGCGTGACCCCGCCGACGAAGGCGCCGGTGGCGTAGCCGTGGGCGCCGGTGAGCTCGGCGAGGGTGGGCCCCCGGTACTGTGAGCCGCCGGTGCCCGGGACGTCGCCGTGGGCCGGCGGCGTCACGCCGGTGAGCATGGTCCAGTGGGAGAGGGCCGTCTCGGGGAAGTGGGTGACCGCCTGATCGAAGCGGGCCCCGGCGGCGGCCAGCGCCTCCAGGTTGGGGGCCTCCGCCCGGCCGCCGTAGGCGGAGAGGCGATCGGCCCGGGTGGTGTCCCAGGAGATCAGCAGGATGTTCTTCGGCGCCGCGGCGAGCTCGCCGACCGGGGAGAGCTCGCCGGGCGGGGCGGCGATCGGCGCGGCGTCCGAGGGGGCCTGTCCGCCCCCGGGGCCGCCGTGTGGGCCGCCGTGTGGGCCGCCCTGCGGGGGGCCGGGGGCGGCGGGCTGGAGCTCCGGTCCCGGCGGCGCGGCGGGCTCGTCGGGAGCGCAGGCGGTCAGCGTCAGCAGCAGCGTGAGCATGCCCGGGACGGTAGCACGGCCGCCCGGGCCAGCCAGCATGACAGTCGGCATGACAGCAGTCTTGCAGACGGCTCGTCTCAAGGCCACAACGGCGATACAGGCCACGGATGCGAAGGCTCCCGTTCCTGCTGATCTCCGCCGGGTGGTCCGCGCTGTTGACGCTGCTGCTGACCTGGCCCGGCCTGACGAGGGTCGGTCAGGCCGCGCTGGGGGCCGCGGGCTCGGACACGCCCAAGCACCTCTGGACCCTCTGGTGGATGCGGCGCTCGGTGCTGAGCGAGCACGCCTTCCCCTTCACCACGGACCTCGTCAACTTCCCCTACGGCATGGACCTGTACCCCATCGAGCCGCTCAACGGCCTCGGCGGCGTGCTGCTGGGGTTCCTGCCGCTGGTCACGGCGGCCAACCTGCTGGCCTGGGGCAACCTGACGCTCATCGGCGTCTGCGGCGGGCTGCTGGGGCGGGCCCTGTCGCGGGCTGGCCCGGAGGACGGCGCCGGGGAGGACGACGGCCTCTGGGGCGGCCTCGCCGCGGGCACGCTGCTCCAGGGCGCGGCCATCAGCCTGTTCACCATCCACGTCGGCGTGGGCGAGCTGCAGCACCTCTGGTGGCTCCCATTGGGCTTCACCGCGTGGCTGGCGCTGCGGCGCGAGCCCGGCGCGGCCCGGGCGGTGGCCCTGGGGCTGGCGCTCGCCGGGGCGGTGCTGAGCTGCTTCTACCACGGCTTCTTCCTGGCGATCGGCGTCTCCGTGCTGTCGCTGCTCACCCTCTGGGCCGGCGGGGTGAAGCAGACCGGCAAGCTGCTCGGCGCGTATGTGCTGGCCGCCGGCCTGTCGCTGGCGGTGGTGGCCCCCGTGACCACCAGCTTCGCCACCTCCTACGGCAACGACACCCGGCAGCCCATCTCCATGAAGGAGTACGTGCTGGGCAGCCACAACCAGCCCCTGACCGATCCGCCGGCGGCCCGGCTGGAGCCGGCGCAGCTGGTGGTGCCCCAGCGGGGGCGCAGGGGCTCCGCCAGCGCCTCGACCCTGGCCTACGGCGGCGGCCGCTACATGGGCGGCTTCGCGGCCCTCCTGGTGCTGGGCGCGCTGGTGCTGCGGACCCGGGCCTTCGCGCCCTGGGCCGCGGTGGGGTCGGTGGGCGTCCTGATCGCCATGGGCAGCTACCTCGTGGCGGACGGCGAGGCGGTGCTGAACGCGGCGGGGGTGCGCTACCAGCTGCCCTTCCTCTGGCTCAACCGCCTGCTGGGTTACCTCGCCGAGCCCCTGAACTTCCCCGTCCGGGCGGTGGCGCTGACCGCCACGGCGGCGGCGGCGGCGGCGGCGCTGGTGGCCGGGGCGACGGTCAGGGGCCGCAAGCTGGGGCCGCTGGCCGCCGGGCTGGCACTGCTCAGCGTGATCGACGTGCAGGTGAACCAGCTCAACCCGCGGCCCATGGCCGACATGCAGCTCACTGAGTGGCCCGAGCTGGCCCCCCTGGCCGAGACGGATGGCGCCATGGTGGACCTGACCATGGCCTGGAACACCGACCTGGAGACGCTGATGGGCGGGCTGAGCGCCCAGCTGTCCCACGGCCAGAAGATCCAGGCGGTGCCCATCGAGCGGCTGCGCTACTTCGCCCTGGAGGGGCAGTACTTCGTGCAGGCGCTGGCGCTGACGGAGGACTCCCGAGCCGCCCAGCGGGGGAACATCACCCTCGAGCGCGAGGCGTATCGCGGAGACATCGCGATCCTGCGGGACGCGGGCTTCGAGCGCCTGCTCATCCAGGGCATCGGCCCCCGCCGCGACGTGCCGATGCCCGTGCGCGACGCCCTGTCGGGGCTCCTCGGCAAGCCGGAGATCGACGGTGAGCACGCGGTGGTCTGGGCGCTGCCGGAGGTGAGCTACACCGAGGCAGAGCTCACCAACTGGCAGGCGGGCCACCGGCAGGCGATGGAGGCCCTGACCCGAAAGCCCCCGCAGCACCGCGGCCCCGGAGACTGATCACTCCTGGTCGAAGCGGCCCATGAAGGCCGCGAACGCCCCGAGGTCGCTGGCCTTCAGGTCGCCTGAGGCGATGGCCGCCGCAGGCGAGCGGGCCTTCAGCGCCACCGCCCGCCAGGTCGCCTCCGTCGTCGTCACCACGCTCACCGGCTCCGGCGTGCCCGGCAGCGGTGTGCCCCAGGCCAGCTCCAGCACCCCGTTGCGAACCGTCAGGAACGCCCGCTCGCCGGTGTCCTCGAACTCGAACACCATCGCCTCGTGCACCCCCGCCGCCTCGGCCGACAGCAGTCGGGTCTGCATCACCTCGAAGATGAGCGACGTCGGCAGCGCCGCCATCAGCGCCTCGCCCGGCACCGGCTCCGGCAGGGTCGCCCGGCCGTGCTCCAGCTCGTACACGCGCTCCATCAGCCAGGCCCGCCCGTTGGTGTTGTGCACCGTGCCCGCCAGCGCGGTCAGCGCGTCGGCGCGCACGGCGTCCAGATCGGCTGTCGCGGAGTCCTCGGCTGATTCGCCGCCGCTGCCGCCGTCGCTGTCTTCTAGAAGCGAGAGCAGGTGCAGCGCCCAGCGCGGCTCCTCCTCGACCGCCGCCCGTGCCGCCGCCACCACCGCCGCCGGGCCGCCCATCATGGCCACGCTCCGATCCGCCAGCTCCGGGCGGGGCAGGGGATAGAGCGCCTCGTCCCGCCCGTCGAACCAGCCCAGCTCGTTGCCGTAGATGGCCCGGGCCGACCAGTCGATCTGGCCGTACAGCTCGTCGAGGTAGGGCGAGCCCGCCAGCGACGGCGGCAGCCCCGCCGCCGCGACGATGGCCTCGATGTCCGCGCCCGCGTTGGCCTGCTGCACCACCTGATCCCGCACCCACTGGATGCCGTCCCGGTAGGTCGTCAGCGCCTCGGCGACCGCCTCCCGGCCCAGCACCGGCGTGGTGTGGGAGGGGATGAGGGCCGCGGGCTCCAGGCGGCGCATGGCGTCCAGGGAGTCGATCCAGTCGTCCACCGGGCGGGGGCGGGTGCCGCGCACGGTGTAGAGGTTGGGGAAGGCCCGGTACCAGTTGTCGCCGGGCAGCAGGGCCCCCTTGTCCGGGAGCCAGACGAACAGCTCGTCGTGGGTCTCGCCGTGGGCCTCGTGCAGCTCGAAGCGCACGCCGCCCACCGTGAAGTCGGCGCGACCCTCGAAGGTGCGGGTGGGCACCAGGAAGCCGGTCTCAACCGCCGCGTCCAGGTCGATGCGCCGGCCGATAGCCGAGCAGGGCAGGGCGGACTCCGGGACGTGCCAGCCGAACTGCCGGGCGCCGCGGATGGCCTCGATGGGCTGGAAGACGCCGTACTGCTTGAAGAAGTGCTCGGTGAAGTTGGCCGTGGCCCAGATGTCCGCGTCCGGCTCGACCCAGGCGCTGGCGCCGCCGACGTGATCGATGTGGCTGTGGGTGTAGACGACGGCCACGATGGGCCCCGGAGCGACCGCGGCCAGGGCCTCGCGGATGGGCGCGGCCCGGGTGGGGCTCATGCCCGTGTCGATGAGCACGTTGCCCTCCTCGGTCGCCACGAGGATGGGGTTGGCGAGGTCGTAGCCGATGGCGACGAACACGCCGGGGACAGGCTCCTCGACGCGGGCTCTCCCCACCGCCTCGTCGCACTGCTGGCTCAGCCGCGCGGCCTCGGGCAGGGCGCGGGTGACGACGACGGGCGGCGGGGCGCCGCAGGACAACAGGAGGGCCAGGAGCATGCGGGCAGTCTACCCCTCCGCACGGCTCACCTCCGCGTGACGTGGTCTCCGGGCATCACGAACACACCGGCCTCATTGCCGGCGTTGTCGTTGAGCAGCGCCTCCAGCGTCCAGTGCTCGCCGTCGATGCCGACCAGCGGCTCCTGGAAGCCGTCGAAGTCCCCCGGGAGGATGACGAGCCAGGGCTCACCCGCCTGGCTGAGTTCCCGGTAGACGTCACCATCCACGTCGATCAGCGGCACGTCGCCGCCCCGGTAGCCGTCCAGTGAGAGGAAGACCCGGGGGAGGGCGCCGTCGGCGCTGATGGCGATCAGGCACTCGCCGTCGACCCCATCGAAGGACTCGCCAGTGATGTCCGGGATCGGGAGGTAGCTGTAGGGGGACTGCTCCCCGTCGCTCAGCAGCGCCGCGATCTCTGCGGCGGGCTCGCCGGGGTCGGCTCCCTTGAACCAGTGGGTCTCGCTGTCGAACCAACGCTCGGCGGTCAGGGACGCGCCGTCCGTGCCCCAGACGCTGGCCCAGTCGTCGCCCAGATCCCTGTAGAAGACCTCCAGCCCGCTCTCCCAGGCGTCGGACAGCAGGTGCGGGTCGGGGAGGTGGGCCACCGACAGGTCCTCGATGGTGTGGGGTCCGCCCTGGAAGGCGTGGATGACCGGCTGCGCTGTGGCCCGAACGCTGTCGGCGCCGAAGACCGCGTCCTCCTCGACGACGCAGACAGCGCCGTCGTCGTCGCAGCTCAGTCCGCGCTCGGGGGTGGTCGTGAGGCGGGCGTTGACGGCCGCGATGGGGCGATCCTCGGAGGCGCGCTCCCGGGCGAGCTCGGGGAAGCTGTCCCGGGTGGTGACGCGGAGCACGGGGCCCTCGATGGCGGCGACGGCGCCGCCGTAGATCGCGACGTCGGCGAGCTGCGCTTCGAGGGGGGCGCCGGGGAGATCCGGGCGGGGGTCGGTGGCCCCTGCGTCGGTCAGGGTGGTGGGCAGCAGACAGGCCGTCAGCAGGAGAATCAGTGGGGTGTTGCGCACAGGCGGACTCCGATTGCGGGTACGCCAACACAGAATGCAACGCGCATACCAGCTGTCAGAAGTCAGCTCGATCGTTTCTGGGAGCGGATCCAGTATCGTCAGGTGGCGGCTGTGGGGCGCGCGCGCGCGGCGGGACGCTGCGCGCGCGCCGCTCTCAGCTCTCCCGGCTCACCGTCAGTCCGTACTTCTTGATCAGCCGCGCGAGCTGGTGTCGGCTGTTGAGGCCCAGCTCCCGATAGGTGTCCGCCTGACGCCCCTCGTTGCGGTCCAGCGCCGCCTGGATCGCCTCCGGCGTCAGCTCGGCGGGATCGGCTGACGCGCCGCGCGTCACCTCCACCAGCTCCTCCACCAGGGTGATCCACTCCCCCCGGCTCCCGCCCATCGCCGTCCACAAGAGCCCCTCCAGCTCACGGACGTGGGCAGTGTACTGGTGGCTGATCAGGGCGCGCACCAGGGCCGGGGCCAGGCGGGGCCAGCTCGTCGGGTCTCCGCCTGGGAAGAAGCGGCTGGCAACCTCCGCGTCGTCCGAGGCGATCCGCCGCAGCAGGTGGGCGGCCAGCAGGGGGATGTCCTCCCGGCGCTCGTTGAGCCCCGGCGCGGTGATCCGCAGCTTCAGCCGCGCCAGCAGGTCGTGCTTGAGGGACTCCGGCGACCGGTTGGTCGCCGCCACGAGGCGCAGATCCGCCCGGCGGGTGCGGGACTCGCCCAGGCGCTGGTACTCTCCGGCGTCCATCACCCGCAGCAGGCGCGCCTGCAGGGCCTCCGGCAGCTCCCCCAGCTCATCGAGGAACAGGGTGCCGCCGCTGGCCTGCCCCACCAGCCCGGGGCGCTCAGCCATGCCCGGGTTGGGGAAGTTCTTCGCGTTGCCGAACAGCTCCGCGTCGATCAGCCCCTCGGGGAAGGTCGCCGCGGAGCGGCTCACCCACGGACCGCCGCCCCGGGGCGACAGGGCGTGCAGGGCGCGGGCCAGCAGCTCCTTGCCCGCGCCCGAGGGGCCGAGCACCAGCGCGTGCGCCTGCCGACCGGCGACGAAGCCGACCCGCTCGCGCAGCGCCCAGGCCGCGGGGCTCTCGCCCACCAACCCCAGGGGATCCGGCCCGCCGAAGCGCGCGGGCGCCGAGGCCGCCTCGCCGGCAGCGTCGGGCAGCACAGTCGGGCGGGTGAGGCAGATCAGCAGCAGCTGGTTCTCCAGCTCCAGCGTGTCGCCCGGGGCCACCTGGACCGCGGTCTCCCGGTGGGCGGACAGGCCGTTGTGCAGCAGCTCACAGCGGCCGGTGTTGGCGACCGCGAGGCCCTTGGCGCCGGTGGCGTGGATGGTGAGCTGGTTGCGGGAGATGCGGCGGGCCATCAGGGGACCGGTGGTGGTGTTCAGCCCGGGGCGCTGGCGGGTGAAGCTGACGCGCTCCGGCGCGTCACCCCCGCGGCCGAGGACCTTGGGCGCGCGCCGGGCCGGGAAGTGCGCCACCTCGCCCACCCGGTGGGGCTCTTCCAGGGACCAGACGATCACCAGCGCGGGCACCGGCCGCGGGGGCGGGCGCTCGCCGGGGAGGGAGAGATCGTTGCTGGTCAGCGTGACGTCATCGCTCATCACGCCAGTCTAATCCCCTCCCGCAGAGCGCGTGCGTAGCCGCGCGCCCGCTCCGTCCGGTCCGGGTGGCCGGCGGCGGCGGCGGCGGCGGCGGCTCGCTCGAAGCCGAGGAGGTAGTCCTCCTGGTCGGTGGCGCGGTCGCGCAGCAGCGCCCACGCCGCTGCGGCGTGGCGGTCCCAGCCGGTCCAGTCGCCCAGGCCGCCCGCGGCGACGGTCAGCCAGACATGTGCGCCAGCCGCCACCATGGGCTGCTGGAGCCGATCGGACATCGCCAGCGCGCGCTCCAGCGTGCGTCGGGCGCGCTCGTGCTGGCCGGCCTCGCAGGCCACGACGCCGAGGTTCAGCCGCGCCACGAGCGAGGCGGCGATACCCGACCGATCCATCA
>Ga0316204_10010583_pt1 | contig 11841 bp, 15 predicted proteins | sample 6monrhotite_MG_2_FD_205661 | JGI IMG/M metagenome (GOLD analysis project Ga0316204, IMG submission 205661) | Microbial mat bacterial communities from mineral coupon in-situ incubated in ocean water Damariscotta River, Maine, United States -... | ecosystem: Environmental > Aquatic > Marine >...
GATTTGTAAGTCAATATACGGCGTCGGTGGTAATCCTGCTCTATACCTGAAACTAATTGCTTCTGCCTCACACTGCTCACGACAAACCATGCAATGAACACCCTGGTAGACAAAACACTTCTCTGTCACCTCGGCCCGCAGGCTCCATGGGGGGGTTATCAGATCCTGACTTAGAGCCTCTGCTTCACACTGATCCACACACTCATTGCAAAACAGACACTCACCTTTTGAAAAATCCACTTGCGGATAACCATGCTTGTCTTTGGTAAGGATTTTCTCAGGACAGTGCGTTACACACTTATCACACCGGCTACATTTATCAACAAATTCATGTTCCTCACATGCCCAGGGAGGGCGAATAGGACTGTGCCGATTTGTGAAATCGCCACGTAAAAACTGCATTCTTGAAATTGACATGGTCATTTTTTTCACAGTTTATTAACTCACAATTGAATACTAGCTTTTTCTGATAATCGTTACTTGACCTATATCAAGACAACAGGTGATAGCCATGATCGTTTTAGAAAACTGTAATTACATGATTATTATAATTTTATTTTAGCGAGCGTTACGCACGTATCAACTCTACTAGAATAGGATACACAGCATAAAGATCAAATCTGATGGAAATAGTGAACGCTTAATAGAATAAAAAGCAATGTCAATGAATTTTTATATTTGCTCTAGTGAATACTGACCAGACTGTTATGCCTTTAACATAAAAGTGTTTTAGTCAACTATTTGATCAATCACTAACTCAACGGCCACACGACTGTCTGAATTGGTTAATACCGGCAAAGCTTTTAAATCACCACGGCTCAATGCTGCCTGACCCGATCTGGAGATACGAGCATTAATACTGATTTGTGGAAAATTTGATATTTTCATGGATGACATCATTGCTATACTGTCATCAAGTCTTACAGTAAGTGGCAGGTCTTTTACTTGCTTACGAATCACTGCCAGTGGCATTGGTGGTCCCTCTGCTGCTCTGGCAAAAATAAATACCGTATCATTTTCATTCACACTGGCTTTAAGCTCGGGAGCTAACTGTATAGTAACTTTGATACTCGCCGGTGCTAACTTTTGTTTCTCTACAGTTTCGACGGCTCCGCCTAAACGAAACTCTCCCTGTGCTATCAGATCTCTAACTTTAGCGAGCGATTCTGGATTCTCAGTCAACAAAGGTTCCAGTTTCTGCCAGTAGGTAATCGCTTTCTTATAATCGGCCTGCTCTTCATAAGCTAAACCGGCCATCCATAAACCCATGATATTATGTGGCTCTTTAACCAATGCTTTCTTAATGAGCGCAAAAGCTTCACCGGATATACTACCGCCTCGTGACATCGTGATAGCATCTGCATAGCGCAACATTACTGCAGGATTGTCCGAAGCTAACGCATAAGCTTTTTGTAAAACACGTTTCGCATCTGCATATCGCTTTAATGACATATAAGAACGGCCTGCCATCATCCAGCTATCCAGATTGTCTGGCTGATCTATTAACTTCTGTTCCAGTCGTGCCAACATTACATCCAGGCTTGGCATATTTTTATTGCCTTCAGCATGCGGCGCTAATGCCTGTACTTGATTTTGTTCCTTGTCAAAAACCTTTGGCGTTCCGAGTAAGGCATAACCTGCAATAATAAACACCGGCAAAATAAAACCCAGCATGACGGCAATCCAACGGCCATGAAGTTGCATCATTTTTAAATCTACATTGATCTCTTCCTCTGTTGTGTCTTGTAACAGACTAGCTTCAAGTTCATCGCGAGCCTGTTGATATTGTTCTTGCGTTACTTCTCCTGTAGCCAGGCTCGTTTCAAGCACTGCCAACTGTTCTTTAATAATAGAGATGTTCTGGCCAGTGCGATCAGAGATATCGGCTTTGGGGATTCGCCAGAAACCTGGCAGCAACAGAGCCAAGGTAATCACCACCATGAGTAAAGCTAGTAATACAAACGTGGTCATTAATTTTTACCCTCTTCCTTTAGCAAGTCTTGCACCTTGCGGCGATCTTCATCGCTCAGTACTAATGGTATCTGACTGGCCCGCGCACGTATAAATCTCAATAACACAATAACCGCAATGAATAACAGGACAAAAGGTCCAGCCCATAAAAACAGGGTTGTCGCTTTAAACGGTGGACGATACAAAACAAAATCACCATAACGCTGAACCATAAAATCTGTGATCTCACCATCTGTTTTACCCGAGCCCAGCATTTCAAAAACCTGTCGGCGTAGATCCTGAGCCAGCTCGGAATTAGAATCTGCCAAATTTTGGTTCTGACAAACCAGGCAGCGCAACTCATTGATCAGAGTTGTATAACGCTTTGTCATTGCCGGATCAGAAAACTCTCGAATATCGACCCCAGCCTGTAACGATATTGATATCAGCATAAAAAGCAGGAATAAAAGTGTCCTCATATTTTTTCCTCGCTTAATTTCTTAATCAGGGGCAATAGTCTGCCATTCACAGCTGCATCATCGACTGGCCCCGTATGTTTATAACGAATAACACCTTTTTTATCGACAATAAAACTTTCCGGGACACCATAAACACCCCAATCAATACCAACACGACCATCCCTGTCGACAAAGGTATGCCGATAAGGATTGCCAAAGCGTTTTAACCAGGCATCGGCAGCAGATTGTTGATCTTTATAATTCATACCAATCAAAACAATATCTTTATTCTGATTTACCATACGATTCAGAACCGGATGTTCAGCCCGACAGGCCACACACCATGAAGCCCAGACATTTAACATCCAGACCTGTCCACGCAGGTCATCAGGGCTGAATAAGCTATCACTATCGTTTAACAACGGTAATGTAAATTGCGGCACTGCCCTGTCGATTAATGGTGAAGGGATATCACGCGGATTCAACTTCAAACCAATGGCAAGAAATACCACCATCACAGCAAAGATAATTAAGGGTAAAAAACGTTTCATGCGCTGGCATCAGTTGCTGTTATTGGTGTCTTTGCCGTTTTGCGCGCTACTTGCCGATAGCGTCGATCACTGGCGGCTAACAAGCCACCAATCGCCATAAGAAGCGCACCTATCCATATCCAGCGAATGTATGGCTTCACATACAGACGCACACTCCATGCACCTGAGTCTGATAACGGATCGCCCAAGGCAACAAACAGATCACGTGTTAGACCAGCATCAATTGCTGCTTCCGTCATAGGGTTGCGTTGCACTTCATAGATACGCTTTTGCGGGTGGAGTACCGCTATACGTTCATCCGATCGATAAACCTCCAGCGTAGCTTCTTTGGCTTGATAATTCGGCCCAGCCACCTCTTTCACACCTTTGAAGACAAAGTCGTAATCACCCATCGAAAATTTATCATCCATACCCATGCCAACATCCTTTTCCTGACTATATATTGACGTCAGGGTGATGCCGACAATAAAGACTGCCATACCCAGGTGTGCGACTGTCATACCGTAGATACCCAATGGTACTGATGCCCATGAGCGGCCACGTAAGCGTTCTTTTAAGAAATCGACATGTGTTAATAGCAACCATACTGCCAGTGTCAAACCTAGCCATGCCCCCCAGGTAAAATGTGGCAAGATTAAAAACGTTAGTGCCAAACTAATACCCACACTCGCTACCATCCATAACCATATTTCTTTGAAGACACGCTGCATTTGATCTCCCTTCCAGCGCGTGTTGATGCCAATACCGGCAAAGATGGCTAATGGCAGCATTAACGGGATAAAAATGCTGTTGAAATAAGGTGGTCCTACTGAAATTTTTCCTAAGCCCAGGGCATCCAGTAACAAAGGGTACAAAGTACCTAATAAGATACTTGCTGTCGTCACAACCAATAGAACATTGTTCACCAGCAACATGCTCTCACGGGAGAACATCTCAAATCGGCCAACGCTTTTAAAACGATGCGCACGAAAGCTGTATAAAAGTAGTGAGCCACCAACAACTATACATAAAAAAATGAGGATAAAGACACCACGCCCTGGATCGGTGGCAAAGGCATGCACTGACGTCAACACACCGGATCGCACCAGAAAGGTCCCCAACAAACTCAACGAAAAAGCCAGCACGGCCAATAAAATGGTCCAGGCTTTAAAGATGCCACGCTTTTCCGTCACAGCGAGTGAATGTATCAATGCCGTACCAACTAACCATGGCATGAAAGAGGCATTTTCAACTGGATCCCAAAACCACCAACCACCCCAGCCAAGTTCGTAATAGGCCCACCAACTTCCAAGTGCAATACCACCAGTGAGAAACAGCCAGGCAACATTTGTCCACGGACGAGTCCAGCGCGCCCAGGCTGCATCCAGCCTTCCACTCCACATTGCTGCTATGGCAAAAGCAAAAGCGACCGAGAATCCCACATATCCCATATATAACATCGGCGGATGAATGATTAATCCGAAGTCCTGCAATAGAGGATTGAGATCGCGACCTTCTATCGGCGCTGGCAACAAACGTTCAAACGGGTTAGAAGTCAGAATCATAAATAAAAGAAAACCAATATTCACCAGTCCCATGACAGCCAATACACGTGCAACCATATTTACGGGAATGGAACGGCTAAAGAATGACACCGCCAGTGTCCAGGTCGATAGTGTCCATGCCCATAACAACAACGAACCCTCGTGTGCTCCCCATACCGCTGAAATACGGTAGACCATGGGTAATTTACTGTTAGAGTTATTTGCTACATAAGCGACGGAAAAATCATTTTCAATAAACGATATCGTTAGACAGGCAAGTGCCGTTGTTATTGCCAACCATTGAATACGCGCGGCGGGTTTTGCAATGGCCATCCACATAATGACACCTTTGCTGACACCCAGTAATGGGAAAATCGATAACACTACGGCCATCGCCAACGCCAATAATAAAGCTATCTGTCCTAACTCAGGAATCATTTATTATTATCCTATTTATTTTTTTCTTTCATAGCGGCAGATACTTCCGGCGGCATATAGTTCTCATCATGCTTCGCAAGAACTTCGTCAGCAATAAAGATACCATCACTGTTAAGCTTCCCTTTGGCAACAACACCTTTACCTTCTTTGAATAAATCGGGCAATATTCCATGATGTATGACCTTAACGTCATGTTGGTTATCAGTAACAACAAAGGCAATATCCAGACTTTCTCCCTGACGCTCTAAACTGCCCACACGTACCATGCCACCAACGCGGAAAATTTTTCCAACAATCACTTCCCCTGCTTTTACCTGGCTCGGGCTAAAAAAATAGGAAATATTGCTGCGTAACGCACTTGTAATCAGAAAAGCCGCTACACTAACAGATATTATCGCCGCAATAACAAAAATGATTCGTCGTTGTCTTGGTTTCACAATTGGCCTCCTGGTGAATCAGCTTTACGCAACTGCTGAATTCGTTTGACACGCTGTACTACTTTTTTAAATTGGTTTCGCACAACCACAATCTCGATAGTAATCAGCAATAAAGTTAGCCCAAAGGCGCTCCAGACAAACTCACCATAACCTCCCATTTCAAAAAATGCTTCTATATTCATGGCTTAAACTCCAACGCTTCAGTCACCCATAGCGTATTTCTTTCACGATGTAGAATAATGTTTTTTACTCGCATAATAATTATTGCAAAAGAGTATGCCAAAAAAGCCAGCACCATAATCAACATTGCAAAGAGTATATTTGCTTCGATACCTTTGAGTGATGATGTTTGATGCAGAGCTGCGCACTGATTTGGGTCCGGGCAATTGATTGACCAATAAATAACGGGAATACAGACACCACCCACCAATGCCAATAGAGACGAGGCCCGATCAATCCGTTGCGGATCACTAATCGCTGACTGTAGTCCCATATAACCCAGATAAAGAAATAACAAAATCAGTTCTGATGTCATACGTGGATCCCAGTCCCACCACGTTCCCCAACTGGTCTTTCCCCAAATCATGCCCGTCACTAACGCCAGAGCGGTAAAAATAGCACCGCTCGGTGCAATTGCAGATGCCAGCATGAATGATAACCGTGTATTAAAAATCAGGCCTATCAGAGACCAGCCCACTAACACTATATACAACCACATGGACATCCATGCCGCTGGCACATGAACAAAAATAATACGGTAATATTGTTTTTGATCACTCAAGACATCCGGTGTCTGAAAAAAACCCCAGTACAATCCAACAAGGGTTAATAAAATTGCTGCCATAAAAAACCAGGGAATCATTTTATCCGCTAGTGGATAAAATGAAGCCGGTGAAGAATATTTAAACCAGTTTAATTTCTCAGACATAGCCTACCTGTTACGTCACTCTACTGAAATTCTCAATGCCGCAGCCGTTGCCCAGGGCGCAAACACCAGAGCCATGACCAAAAAAGCCGCTAGAAATAATAAATATGGTTGGGAGGTTGCGTTATCGATAAAACCTGCCGAGATACTACCCGCACCATAAATCAATACCGGTACATAAATTGGTAATACCAATAGCGAAATCATCATACCACCACTACGCAAACCCAGAATAAGCGCTGTACCAATCGCACCCAGCAAACTTAATACGGGTGTGCCCAATAATAAACTCAGTATCAACTCATCCATCGCGACAACAGGCAAGCCCAGCGCCATCGCCAGCAATGGGGCAATCACAACTAACGGCAGGCCTGATACAAGCCAGTGAGCCAGCACCTTCGCCAATACCAGTGAGTACAAAGAATGCGGTGATAACAACATGACCTCAAGGAAACCGTCCTCATAATCTGAACGAAACAAACTATCCAGTGATAACAATGCAGATAGCAAGGCTGCGACCCAGATCACCCCCGGCGCAATGGTTTGTAATACGGCTGGTCTAACCTCCACCGCGAGCGCAAACATTAAGACAACCAAAATATAAAATAACAATGGATTGAGCACTTCGCCCCGGTGGCGATACGCAATCAACATATCTCGCTTAAACATCGCTTTAAAGCTGGTTAAGCCCGGATGATTCATGCACACAGATCCAGGCGTTGAATACTAATGTCCCGTAAATTAATATCATGGTGTGATGTCATCACCGCCATACCGCCCTGTGCAAGATGCTGTTGTAATGCCTGTAGAAAAAAGGCGGTTGTATTCTTATCTAACGAGGTAAAAGGCTCATCCAGTATCCATAAGCTTGCATCACTATACAGTGCACGCGCCAGCGCCACACGCCGACGCTGCCCTGCAGATAATGTTCCTGCCAGACTATCTTGCTGTATCACTAAATTGAGTTGTAGAAGAATATTCTCAAGCAAGTGTTCTTGCTGGGAAAAAAGTTGTTGTATAAGCCGTAGGTTCTCAGCGACCGTTAATTCACGTTTAACGCCATCGTGATGGCCCACATACGTCAGGTGCCGACGATATTCGCCAGCCATTTTCTCAATGGCCTGACCGTTCCACAGCAAACTGCCATTATCCGGATACCGCAGACCCGCAATCAGCTTCAGTAAACTGGTCTTGCCACTGCCATTCACGCCTTCTATCAATAATAGCTGCCCGGATAGGACGGTAAAATCCAGGCCTTGAAACAGACACTGATCCCCCCGGTAACAAACCAGTCCTTCTGCACTTAAGCTATCCTGTCTTATCAATGTAATTACAACCTGCCTTCACTACATACACTTTTACCCCAGTGTGAATAGCTTACACAATTGATTTATATCAATTAACCATTTAATAAATATGGTCACTATATACCGCAATAATGATCAATACCTTATATAATACATATCAAACCATTACCGGATATTCACCACAAATAATGTCATTAATAGATTCCTTTCAGCGCCCAATCGAATATGTCCGTCTCTCTGTCACTGACAGATGTGACCTGCGCTGCACCTATTGTCTACCGAAAGACTTCAAAGATTTTCAGGAACCTGACGAGTGGCTGACTTTTGATGAAATTGAACGGATCATCCGCGCCTTCACGGAGTTAGGCACTCACCGGGTACGCATTACCGGCGGTGAACCTCTGGTACGTAAAGATCTGCCTGACCTGATCCAGCGCTTGGCCAAACTGCCAAAACTGGATGATCTGTCTTTAAGTACCAACGCAACCCGTCTGAAGAAGCTGGCACAACCACTTTCAAATGCCGGCATCTCACGCATCAATGTCAGCCTCGACACACTGCGGGAAGATCGCTTTAAACAAATCACTGGCGGAAAATTACAGAAAGTTTTAGATGGCCTCATGGCAGCCAAGACCGCAAATCTGAATCCGGTCAAAATCAATATGGTCGTTATGAAAGATATTAACGAAGATGAAGTTGAGGCCATGGTCGAGTTTTGTCTACAGCATAACTTTACTCTGCGATTCATCGAAACTATGCCCATGGGTACGACTGGAGTGTCGGCTCAGCAACAATTCGTCGATCTAAAAGTCATTAAGCAAAGACTTGCGCAGCGTTATTCACTCATCCCTGGCACGATGCCAGGCGGTGGTCCGGCTCGCTATGTTCGCATTGAGAATACTGACCTGCGTATCGGCTTTATTACTCCCATGTCTCAACACTTTTGCGAAACTTGTAATCGAGTACGCCTGAGTGTGGATGGAACTTTACACCTTTGCCTGGGTCAGAATGATCAGTATCCCTTACGCGACCTGTTACGCAGCGGGATTTCGGATGATGATCTCAAGGCACATTTGCAAGATGCGATATCGCAAAAACCTGAACGCCATCACTTTAATGAACAACCACAACAGGTCGTACGTTTTATGTCTATGACTGGAGGTTAGGCAATGTCCTGGTGTCGTATATTGAAAAGTATGGTGGTAACCACTTTATTAAGCCTGTCTTCTGTATCAATTGCTAAAGAAAATACGCTAAACGACATTCTGTCATTAACTGAGGCACCTGAAGGTGTAGTGATAGAGATCGTTACTGGTGATACTACGGGTCTGGACTGGGCCCTGCCACAATCACAGGATTATATAAAACAAATACGACAACGCTTTAAAGATCTCCCCATATCCATTGTCACCCATGGGAATGAACAGTTTGCCCTAACAAAAAGCAATCAGGCGGCCAGCAAAAACGAACACAAAACTGTTCGCTCTTTAATAAAAGACAGTAAAATACCACTACATGTATGCGGCACCTTCGCAGGATGGCGTGGACTAAGTGATGAGGATTTTCCTGACTATGTGGATGTGGCAGCCTCAGGCCCCGCACAAATAAATGACTATATTGCGGTTGGCTATTTACTGCTTGTGATTCGTTCGGATAATGCTGTGTTTGACTAAATCAGGCAGTTGAACTTTCACGAATTTCAACGATATTATTGCGGCCACCGTGTTTTGCTTCATACATTGCAGCATCAGCTTTTTTCAACATCTCGGTAAAATCAGGTCCTTTACCCATGCTGTCGTAATATACACCGACACTAACGGTTGTATGCAAGGTTTTATCTTGCCAGCTCGACGAAAACTTCATCCCACCTTTATCCCGAATAAAATGCGAAAAAATTATCACTCTGAGCAGGGGAAAATTTCAGCTAACTTATTGAAAAATTTTCAATAAGTTAGCTGTATTAGTCTTTACTGTTATACTAGAATTCAAAAAAAGATATGATGCCGTACTCAAGTGATACGGTTATAGCTTGAATTTAACTCAAAGACTGTAGGATAATTCAGCATCCCATCAAGATGCAGCCCACCTTATCTACATGTGGTGGTATAAAAAATTCCAGGATGGTCAACGAATATAAAATTAATAGCTCATGGAAGGAGATCTAACTCATGAACGGCTTTAGTGTTACTTTATTTGTTTTACTACTCATAAATAGTCAGATCAGCTTTGCTTCTACTGAAGAAGATGAAATGGCACGCATGCAAAAACAACTCAATCAGGAAGTCATGGACCAGCCCTTTTTAGCAGAACAACCCGAAAAGGTTGATGCGTATATTAAGGAGGCCATGAAAAAAAATCTTACGCCACCAGAATACACTGGCAAACACTGGCGCCGCGGCTATACCTGTCGCGACCTGCTACGTTATAACTGGCGCGAATATCGTAACTGTCGATATTACCATCGCTATCATGGCCGCTATTATCACTATTAATTGTTTCTACAAGCAATTGCACTATTTTACAAACAGGGATCTAAAAATAACATAGAAGGGGATTTACAAATGAAGTTCATAAAAGGTTTTATCATTATACTCATAATTACAACACTATCAGGTTGTGCCGCTGTGCATACCTCTATCGCCAAGCGTAATCTTGATGTTCAAACTAAAATTAGCACCGCGATTTTTGTTGATCCTGTGAAACGCTCCAAGCGCTTTGTCTACGTCGATGTACGCAGTGGTGTAATGGAATTTGATCGTCGTGCCTTACGCAAGGCCGTATTCGATGAGTTCGCCGCCAATGATAATGGTTATCGAGTTGTCGATGACCCTGAAAAGGCACAATACCATATGAACATTTTTGTCACTAAACTGGAAAAAACCAGCCCTACTGCTGCCGAGCAAGCCCTGAAACGTGGTTTTCGCGGTGATGTTGGTGCTGGAGCTGCTCTGGGTGCCAGCATGGGTGCTGATAATTCACGCTCTGTCTCTGGCACCGTCGGTGGTGGCATACTAGGGGCACTTGGTGTCACAGCAGCAAATGCTTTTGTACAGGACGTTTTATACTTGCTGGTTGCCGACGTCCAGATCAAGGAAAAAACCCGTAAAGGTGTATTAGTACGCAAAGATTCCAAGATCAGTACGAAAGTTTCTGATGCTGGATCCAGTACACAACGTGTATCCGAAGTTAGTAATCGTAAAGAATATCGTACTCGCATTGTAACCACAGCAAATAAAGCTAATCTTGAACTGGCTGAAGCACAGGAACTCATGTTCAAGAAAACAGCCTATGCTATGTCAGGTTTTTTCTAGAAATATTTTAACTGCTCTAATAAAAGGGGTGCCTATGGCATCCCTTTTTTATTTAATAAAGAAATCTTTTGCTTTTATTATTCTTGAAGAAAACATCATCAATATAATATTATTCTGGAATAATATGCCACGTCTGAAAAATCAATAAGGCAAAACAGCTTATAAAACCAAAGACTGGTATCCATATCGGAACCTGCATTCCCTTAGTCTTTCCCTGTTTTATTTTAACCCGCCACAAGGACAAATTTACTAATGCAAACACCGTCAGGGTAATATAACTTGTCATCTTGGCCAGACTTAACAGCGGCAAAAGCAAAGCAAAGATCAATATTAGTATTGCGACTGTCCCCGTGGACTGCCATGGTGTTTGTGTCCTTAAATGCACACGGCCAAACGAATGATGTATCCATCCCTGTCGTGCAAGTCCATACAGAATTCGCGATGCCATTATCATTTGAATTAAAGCACCATTTATTACCGAAACCAGACTGATAAAAGTAATGACGATGGGAGAACGACCTGTCGCTTCGGAATATAATAATGCCATTGGTGCATCACTCTGTGATAGTTGTTCAACTGGCATTGACAGCACACTCACAGATGAAATTAATAAATAAAGAACGGTGGCGATAATCAAAGAATAGATAATTGCCCTGGGTAAATTACGCTCCGGTTGCTTCACCTCTTCTGCAACATTCACAATATCCTCAAAACCGATAAACGCATAAAAAGCAATAAAGGCGCCTAAAATTGCCCCAGACCAGACAACGGCATCAAACGCTGGGAGAAATAAAGTATCTAAGTGCATCGGAATAGTGAGCAAGTGTTCTGAACCCACCCATAATATTAGTAATAAGCCAAAAATTTCGACGACTGTCATGCCTGCCGCCAACCACATTGACTGATTTATTCCCCAGGCGGCAATACCGCATAAGGTCAGC
>Ga0316204_10010584_pt1 | contig 11839 bp, 5 predicted proteins | sample 6monrhotite_MG_2_FD_205661 | JGI IMG/M metagenome (GOLD analysis project Ga0316204, IMG submission 205661) | Microbial mat bacterial communities from mineral coupon in-situ incubated in ocean water Damariscotta River, Maine, United States -... | ecosystem: Environmental > Aquatic > Marine >...
GCCATAATATGCGAATAGAATCGATTTGTTTATGTTCCCCATATCCAAAATGTATGATGGGTTCTGACGAAGCTTGAAAGCCTCGTACCGTGTACAATTCCTTATATTGAAGTGTTCCATTATGGTAAGAAAGCACTTTGGTTCCAATCCCATAATGATTTGCCGTAGTATATTTAAATTTAATCTTTAGATAGTTAGCTTTATTGTTGGTTTTATTGATGTATAAGGTTGCCACGTTGTTTATATTATTAACAACAATATCTAAATCCCCATCCAAGTCTAGATCGCTAAGGGATGTAGCACCTGAAACCAGAGTATCTTTTGTGATCCATAGGTTAGACCTATTGGTAAAATGCAAGCTGTCACTACCTTCAAATACGTAATTAGGGATATTTCCTGAAGGCATCATATTTAATGCCTGCTGGTCCACCAATTTGGTATTATTTAATTTCTTTTTGATCTGTTCATCTGAAGCAAAGTTGATAAAATCGAGATCATTAGGTCGCTTAGGGATTCCGTTGGAAATAAAAATATCCTGTTCACCATCTTGGTTAAAATCTTCGATTAGTGAACTCCAGCTCCAATCAGTGGCTGCTATTCCACTCATAAGGGCAGTTTCAGTAAACCTGCCGTCTGGCTGATTAATTTGGAGCATATTACGGGCATACTGATAGTGATACCCGTAATTTTCTATTTTCAGTTTTTGGATTTGTATATCTTCGTCTCCCTCGGAAGATTTAAGTACAGTTTCATCCTCAGGCAGCATATCCAAAGAGAGGATATCGGCCCACCCATCATGATTTATGTCTGCAACATCATTGCCCATAGAGAACCGGGTTGTCTGGCCAAAATATTGCTTTAAGCTCTCGGTAAAAGTACCATCCCCGTTGTTTAAATAATAATAGTCGTCTTCATGAAAATCATTCCCAACATAGATATCTGGAAAACCATCCTGGTTAAAATCACTAATGGCCACTCCTAGGCCATAACCATTAACTCCACCAAAAATACCGGCTTCTTCACTGACATCAACAAATGTTTGCCCGTCATTTCTCAGTAGTTTGTCGCCAGTTTGAAAGTCTCGCTTATAACGAAGGTCGGCATTGCCAAATGACTCCTGGGTATGAACTGCGTGGTTCAGCAGGTATAGATCCAGGTCTCCATCCATATCATAATCCAAAAAAGCAGCGTTGGAACTAAATGTATCAAAATCGATTCCGTAGCTCTCCGCACTTTCCGTAAAGGAACTATCTCCGTTATTAATATACAGCTCATTATACCCATTAAAACCATTGATGCCCACAACGGCACAAACATAGATATCTAAAAGTCCATCACCATTTACATCTCCCATAACAGCACCGGTATTCCAAGTACTATTTCCGGCGACACCTGCACTCTCAGTAATATCCTCAAAAGCTAAATTTCCTTTATTCAGATAGAGCTTGTTTTTAATCTGGTTTCCAGATAAAAATATATCGGGGAGCTCATCTCCGTTAATGTCTCCTATGGCAACCCCTCCACCATTGTAGAAATACAGGTAGTCCAATATATTGAGATCATTGGTCTCAGTTAATGTATTACTAAAGGTAATTCCTGTTTCTTGAGGGGATGGGTTCACAAATAGCTCACCCTCTTTTTTGCCACATCCAAAAAGAAGCATTACCATAAAACTTACGACGAAAAATTTATTCATTCAGCCTGTATATCTTGGGTTGTGTATCGTTTAATGCCGCTACTAAATAAGATTTACCATTACGGTCCTTAAATTGTTTCAGGTGTTTAATTTCTTCCCGGATGAAAAAGCCACTTTTGGAATAATCTTGCCATTTAAAGTCGAGTTCTTTATTGCCTAATAAAACGCTGCCATAATTGGCATCCAGTCTGGAGTACTGCGGTTTAAATTCAAAATTATTCCCTCCCATAATGAGATCTATAAAACCATCATTGTTTATGTCAGAACAAGAGATTCCACAAACACATGATAACTGAACTCGTGGAGGGAGTTTTTTAATAGTAAATACACCATTTCCTTCGTTAATAGCAATGACAGATTCTGCAATGCCTGAGCGTTTCAATATAGAACTCTTGAACACCTCCTCAGGGAAAAGTTCTGTGATGGTCTTCCTTGCATATTCAGATGCTTTCAGGTTCTGTTTCTTTAAAGAAACCATTTGATTCGTTAATTCTTTCTTCTGATGCAATGGATAATCATTGCCATTTTCATGAAGTGTTACAATTTGTTCGAGAGTGCCATTGCCGTCAAAATCATTGATCCACATTTTCATTGGATTTTCCAGCGTGGGTTTATAATGAAGATTAGTTCCCTGGTTTCCCATAATGAGATCCAGATCCCCATCATTATCCAGATCCGCTGCTTCAACTACATTCCATAAACCATCTAAACTGTCTAATGTAGATGCTACTTTAGATAACCGTCTACCTGAGTTCTTGTAGATCTTGGGTGTTCCCCATTCAGAAACGGATACCAGGTCTTTTTTATCATCCCCATCCATATCTGCCCACACTGCATTGGTGACCATCCCGGCGTCTTTCAGTTCGTAAGCAAGTCGTTCTGTCGAATTTTTAAATGTACCATCCCCATTATTCTCTAGAAATAAATGATCCGGGTTAACGCCATAGGTACCCACCACACTTCTGGATCCAATAAAAACATCAACATCTCCATCGCTATCAAAATCATAGGGAGCAATGGTAGAAACATTCTTAAAAGTTGATGGGAGTACTTTTTCCGACCTTGTAAAAATTCCGTTCCCATTGTTTAGATATAATCGGTTTCGATAGGTCATTTCCTCTCCCACCTGGTTGCCACCAGATCCTACTATTAAATCTAGATCTGAGTCGCCATCAGCATCCAAAAAAGCAGCAGCGGTATCCTCATAGCCTGCATCTTCCTGAAAAACTTGCTGTTCCAGGGGCTTTATATTTCCATTACTACTATGTCTATAGATGGCAGCTGCCTGTCCTTTGGCTCCCCCAATAAAAATGTCCTCATTACCATCCCCATCAATATCACCTATGGTTAGTGACGGTCCTTCCTGCGATAGAAGTTTGTTAATTAATCCTTCGTAATCAAAATCATTGTAATTGTTCTCCTTGTGTGCAATGAGTGAATTATTCTTTATTTCCTCTAATAATGGTTTAATGGTTTTGCCGTCCACAGGCTTATATTGTTCTGTAGCCTGGCTGTATTTGAAAGGTATGTTTTGATCTGCCGCTATGTTTTCTACTATTTGTGTCTTATCATCAGGCCATATGACCCTAATAGAATCTATGGTTGTAGAAGTACCCAAACCTATGGTCATGTCATAATCCATAGAAGACTGAAACCCTCTGGAAGGGATGAGTTCCTGATAGACCGTATTATCTGCATGGTATAGCAGTACAGAAGTGCCTATGGCAAATTTATTACTTTCAGGCCCTTCGAACTTTAATTTTATATAGTGATTGTTGGTTAGGGAATCGGCCTTGTTCTCATAAATAAAGGTTTGCATGTTTACATTGTTCACTACCAGATCCAGATCCCCGTCATTATCGAGATCTCCATAGGCAGCCCCATTAGACATACTTGGAAGTTCAAAACCCCAATCTTTGTTGGCGTTAGAGAAAGTAAGGTCCTTATTATTTTTGTAAGCGAAATTAGGTTGTGGTTTAATCGGCATTTTACTAATAATCGAATCTATAGATTGCTTTCTGCCGGTAAGCGCCATATTTTGGATAATCTCGTTTGCAAAAAAGTCAACGAAATCAAGATCGGTTAGATCATGGTTGATCCCATTCGTAATAAAAATGTCTCTAAAGCCATCATTGTCCATGTCAAAGATTAACCCGGCCCAGCTCCAGTCGGTAGCATCTACCCCGCTGAAATAAGCTATTTCAGAAAAGGAACCGTTCCCATTGTTGAGTTGCAGTGTATTCTGAATATATTGCTGGTAGAAATCCTTATCCTGTTTTAGCTTAAAGACATCATAACCATCAAATTCCATAACCGATTTCACCCGCTCATCGGCCTCGGGCAACATATCTGTTATAAAGATCTCAGCATTTCCGTCATTATTGATATCTGCCATATCAATACCCATAGCAGAAAGCGAGAGGTGGGATGTCCATCCCTTTATGTCCTCGGTAAACGTACCATCCTGATTATTAATATAGAGGTAATCGCGCTCATAAAAATCGTTGGAAACATAAATATCCGGATATAGATCCTTATTTATATCGGAAATCATAATTCCCAGGCCAAAACCTATAAGGCTACCATATATACCGGCTTGCTCACTTACATCTACAAACACGCCATTATCATTCCGCAGCAACATATCGCCAACCCCTTTAAAAATGTCGGGTACTCCTTCCCAGTCCTGGGCCCTTACTCCTCTTTGTTCAGCATATCCCAAACTACTCACAGGGATATTACTGTTATTAAGGATATAGGCATCGAGATCCCCATCCTTATCATAATCAAAAAATGAGGCATGCGTAGAAAACCCGGTTTTAGCCAGGTTATATTCCATTGCTTTTTCTGTAAATGTCAGATCTCCATTGTTGATGTACAGGTCATTATCATGGTTGTTGCCTTCCATATTTCCAGCATTACTTACATAAATATCGAGTAGTCCGTCCTGGTTAATATCTACCATAACCACTCCGGTAGACCATGGTTTATTTCCTTCTATTCCTGCCGATGCAGATATATCTTCGAACTTAAAATTCCCTTTATTCAGATACAATTTATTGGTAACCATATTCCCGGTTAAATAGATGTCGGACAGTCCGTCATTATTAACATCCCCAATGGCTACACCCCCGCCATTGTAAAAATTCCGATATTTAAAAATGTTGAAATTCTTTTGGTTTTCAACATGGTTAATAAAATCGATGCCCGTTTGCTCGGTAGGCAGGAGCGAAAAAAGGGTAGGAACCTTTTCAGATTCTGATGCTTTATTCTCATTTTCGGAAGTACAACTCATGCCAAACCCCAAGGCTCCTATGAGTATTGCCAAAATAATTTTTTTGCGTTGTGTCATGTTCTTTACTCGATGATTCAATTTTAAAATATCGGAGAAACATTGTTCATCCTAATTAGCCAGTATGGTTAGGTTTTTATGACTTTTGTGGTATTCAGAGGACAATATCACAAGCAGTAATAATTGCCCAAATATCCTTTTTATTACGCTGCTGTAAGAGGCCGACAAGATACTTATTCTGCCTATAAAATGGAAGTCATTAGAAGGATTGTTTTTATCAAAAATTTGTCATTTAATAGTAATAAACTGGTCATGGGGAAATTGTTTGCAAATAATCCAATATATTTAAGGAATTAAACAAACCAACCTTTATTATGATTGGAATCTTATCTTTTGTAGGCTTTACCTTGATGGTAGCCGTTATCTCATATTATGCAACACGGACTACTGATGAAACCTCTTCGGATGGCTATTTCCTTGGGGGAAGGAGTCTTACTGCTGGTGTTATTGCAGGATCACTACTTTTAACGAATCTTTCAACGGAACAAATAGTAGGTCTTAACGGTAGCGCGTATAAGGATGGTTTGTCTGTAATGGCCTGGGAAACGTTAGCGGCTATGGCTATAGTTGTTGCGGCTATTTTTCTTCTGCCACGGTACCTAAAGGGAGGACTTACAACAGTTCCACAATTCCTTGCTAGGAGGTTCGATGTTGCAACAAAGACTATTACTTCCGGACTCTTTTTAACCGGTTATGTTGTTGTTCTTCTTCCAGTAATTCTATATTCCGGATCTGTCGCCATAAGCGGGATGTTTAATTTTCCTGAACTTTTAAATGTTTCGGGTAAGACGGCTCTTGTGATTACTATTTGGGGTATTGGAATAATAGGTTCTATCTATGCTGTTTTTGGAGGCCTTAAGGCAGTAGCAGTCTCTGATAGTATTAATGCCATTGGACTTATGATTGGAGGGATACTAATCCCCATTTTTGGTTTGATGGCCATTGGTGATGGGAGTGTTTTTAACGGTTTAGAAACTTTAATGTCTGCAAACCCTGAAAGATTTGATTCAACAGGGGAACACGGACAGGAGGTCCCTTTTTCTACAATTTTTACCGGAATGATGCTGGTACAACTTTTTTATTGGGGCACTAACCAACAAATTATACAACGGGCTTTGGCGGCTAAGAATTTAGCAGAAGGTCAGAAAGGACTTCTGCTTGCTGCATTTTTGAAAATTCTAGGACCTTTGATTCTAGTATTACCAGGCATGATTGCCTATCATTATTTTGATGGGGGCTTGGCCTCAAGTGACTTGGCCTATCCAGAACTAGTGAGGGCCGTATTGCCTACTTATCTTGTCGGATTTTTTGCTGCAGTACTTTTTGGGGCCATTTTGAGTTCGTTTAATAGTGTGTTAAATAGTTCTGTAACCTTGTTTGGAATTGATATTTACAAGCAGCATATTAATAAGGATGCTCCGGAAAAGACCGTTGTTAAATATGGAAAAATATTTGGAGTATGTTTGGCGTTGGCCTCCATGTTTATTGCACCAATGATAGCTAATGCAGGGAGTTTATTCAATTACTTACAAGAAATAAATGGGATTTACAGTATCCCTATCCTAACGATTATTGTAATAGGGTATACAACCAAGAGAGTTCCGGCCATTGCCGCAAAAATAGGAATCATCTCTGGCTCGGTGCTATATATTATCAGCCAGTTCTGGCTGCAGCCTCAGTTTGTGGATTCCGCATTAGAGGAAGCAAAGGCTTCAGGGATAACGGATGCAGCGGAATTAGCATTGATACAGGCAGATGCCTATCCCCATTATTTACATGTAATGGCAATTTTGTTTGCAGTAAATGTGGTTATTATGCTTGTAATTGGAAAATTTAAACCCAGAGCTACCCCTTATGTTCAGGAATACACAGAGCAGGTAGAAATCACTCCTTTTAAGTATGTAAAACAGGCTGGATTGATTATAGTATTAATAGTAGCGGGGATCTATATTTACTTTGCGAAGTAATAAAACACTATAGCTCGTCAGATACAAAGTATAGGACGGGCTATTCTTTTTTTGAATTGGCACCAGTTAGATATACTGATTGATTATATTTTCAAATAATTCTTGCTTACCACTTTGCGGTATTGGTTCTCCCTGTGAAGTGGCTATTTGATAAAGATCTTCTAACTGGAGTTTTCCAAGTTCGAAGTCCTTTCCTTTACCCGATTCAAAAGAGCTATAACGTTTGCTCAGGAGTTCTTCATAGGGCGACGATGTAATTATCTTGTCGGCAATTATTAATGCTCTGGCAAAGGTATCTACACCTCCAATGTGCGCATGAAAGATATCATCTGTATCGGTAGAATTTCGTCTTAGTTTAGCATCAAAATTAATGCCCCCACCTTGTAGCCCCCCTGTTTTTAGAAAAACAAGCATGGCTTCTGTTACCTCAGTAATATTATTGGGGAACTGATCTGTGTCCCAGCCATTTTGATAATCGCCTCGGTTTGCGTCTATACTTCCAAGCATATTATGGGAAGCAGCTACTGACATTTCGTGCTGCATGGTATGACCCGCTAATGTGGCGTGGTTAAATTCAAGATTCAATTTAAAATCATCCTGAAGATTATACGTATTTAAGAAACCAACTACGGTGGCAGCGTCAAAATCGTATTGATGTTTCATAGGTTCCATGGGCTTGGGTTCTATAAAGAAATTTCCTTTAAAACCTTTACTCCTGGCATAATCTCTTGCCATTCTCAGAAAACGCCCCATGTGATCCAGTTCTTTTTTAATATTGGTATTCAACAATGACATATATCCTTCCCGGCCTCCCCAAAAAACATAATTCTCACCCTTTAAGGCAATGGTCGCATCTAAGGCCAGTTTTATTTGTGCGCCTGCTCTTGCAACCACATTGAAGTCCGGGTTGGTTGCTGCCCCATTCATATATCGTGGATTCGAAAAACAATTGGCAGTTCCCCATAATAGTTTTACACCACTGGCAGCCTGTTTTTCTTTAATATAGTCAACAATCGCAGAAAGTCTATCTTCCGATTCTTTTAGACTAGCACCTTCTTGGATAAGATCAAAATCGTGAAAACAGAAATAATCAAAACCCATTTTAGTGATGAATTCAAAAGCAGCATCGGCTTTGGCTTTCGCTGCATCCATTGGATCTTTGGGTTGGTCCCAGGGAAAATTCTGTGTTCCCGGACCGAAAGGGTCCGAACCCTTACCACAGAAAGTATGCCAATAGGCCACTGCGAATTTAAAATGATCTCGCATGGTTTTACCTGCTACAAGCTGTTCAGGATTGTAGTATTTATAGGCTAAAGGATTGTCCGATTCTGTGCCTTCATAATGGATATCGCCAATCCCTTGGTAATATTCCCTGTTTCCCAGTAGTGCCATATCAGTAATTATTTAGTTGTAGTTCTAGTTTCTTTTTCCAACGACTATATGCAGTCTTATAGTCAAGTTTATCTTCCGCAGGTTTAAATGTGGCTATATGATCATTGGTTGTAAACTCCCCAAAGGAATCAAAATCGCCTTTGTGCAGGGAACAGGCACGTGCTGCCCCAACAGCCCCGGTAGTATTATAAATCTCAATTTCTTTGTCTATTAAGGAAGCAATAGTATTCGAAAATATTTCCGATTGAAACAAATTGTCGTTACCGGCACGGATTACTGAAGGGATTAATCCATCAGACTTCATAATTTCTATTCCATAAAAAAAGGCAAATGCAATACCTTCTAACGCAGCTCTGCAAAGATGGGCTTTTGTATGTATGTTTAGATTAAGGTCTAGTAGCTGCGCACCTATTTCTTTGTTGTTAAGCATGCGTTCTGCGCCATTCCCAAATGGTAAAAGTACTAACCCATCTGAACCAATGGGGATTGAAGTGGCAAGCTTATTCATTTCCTCGTAGGAGTCAATTTCTAAATTATGAAGTAGCCACCTATATTGTATACCTGCCCCATTAATACAGAGCAACTTCCCTATACGTGGATTGGATAGCTGATAATTTACGTGTGCAAAGTTATTTACACGGGTGTGTTCTTTGGCAGAAAATGTATCTGTGATGGCATAGACAACTCCCGAGGTGCCACCCGTCATAGCTACTTCACCTGGTTTAAAAACATTAAGGGAGAGGGCATTATTGGGCTGGTCACCTGCCCTATATAGTATGGGTGTACCTTGAGCCAATCCTGATTCTGTAGCCCCTAGTGCTGATACTTTACCCTGAACACCAAAAGTGTCTAAAACATCAGGGAGATGATTAGGATTTAACCCGTAGTAGTCGAGCAACCAATTCGCCACTGTATCTTCTTTAAAATCCCAAAATATACCCTCAGATAGACCTGAAAGGGTAGTAGTTATGGTATCACTTAGTTTATAAGCAATGTAATCTCCCGGAAGCATTACTTTGTAAATACGTTTATAAACAGAGGGCTCATTCTCTTTTACCCACTTAAGTTTAGACGCCGTAAAATTGGCCGGGGAATTCAACAAGTGGGAAGCGCAGTTTTCGGCACCTAATTCTTTATAGGCTTGCTCACCAATTGTAACTGCTCTACTGTCGCACCATATGATAGCGTTTCTTAATAGAGTCCCTTTTCTATCAATGATGACGAGTCCGTGCATCTGGTAGGAAATACCAATGCCTTTTATGTCCTTATTTTGAATAGAATATTGGGAAAGTAATGCTTTGGTTGCTTTGCATAGATGCCCCCACCAATCTGTCGGATTCTGTTCTGCCCAGCCATTTTCTGGAGCCTGGATAGTCATCTCAACTGTGGGTTCTTTGTGTACGCCAACTAACTTTCCTGTAGTTGCATTAACCAAAGCAACTTTTATGGAAGAACTACCGATGTCATATCCTATGAAGTACATATATCCAGGGTATCTGTCTGAGTAAGATATTACTTTTACCTAGATACAACAAGTACCAAAATAAAAAAGACCGCCTTTTGGGCGGTCTTTTTATATATGCTAATAAGAATATTTCTTAGTATCCTGGATTTTGAACCAAGGCAGGGTTTGCCAATAACTGACTTGCTGGTATAGGAAATACCTTATATGTGTCGTTACCTACAGAACCTGGTGCTTTAAATATCCAATCTCTTGTATATTGTCCAAAACGAATTAAATCATTTCTTCTCCAGGTCTCAGCGAATAATTCGCGTCCTCTTTCATCCAATAAATCTTGTTCACTAACAGATCCAAGAGGTGTAGCATTTCTAATAGCCCTTAGTTCGTTCACCATGGCAGTAGCATTTCCACCACTACGTAACATAGCTTCTGCTTTCATAAGATGCGCATCTGCATATCTAAAGAATATTTCGTGCCTTTTAAATGCTCCAAATCTTGGTGCATATTTCATAACCCTGATTCCTGTAGTTTCATCATTGTTAATAATATTGTTGGCACCAGTACCATCTTGAAAATCTCTTTTAAAGGTTAATGGAGCACCAGCTCTGTCTTGAAGAGGTGTACCATCTAGGGCAAACTGCTGCCCTGCTAAGAATCCGTTACCAACATTGGAACTCAATTCAAAACCACCTTCATCTGATGTTCCGGGACGGCTTGTAAAAGGTAGACCAGCTGAAGGAACACCACCTCGGCGTTCTTCTTGTCCGTCTAGTGGAGTTTCATCTAAAGCAACTCTATTAGAATTTGGATCACCTTCAAAGAGATCATAGTATTCTGCTAGCGTAGCAAAGCCATTCCAGCCACCACCACCTTCGGTAGTAGAGTTGTAATGTAAGCCATTAAAAATACGGTTACCAACTTCAGATGTTACCCAAAGAATGGTCTCATTATCGGGTGTATCCTTGAATAGATCAAAGTATCCCGCTTGTAGAGCGTATCCTTCAGATGCAATTTCATCAACCAGTGAGATAACTTGTGCCATATCACCAGAGTCAGGGCTGCCGCCAACATAAATATGCTTATTAAGAAGCACCTTAGCTTTAAGGTATCTTGCGGCTGCTTTACCCGCTCTTCCGTTGGCATCACCACCACCGGCGCCTATGCTAGGTAGATTGGCAATTGCAGCATCGAGATCTGCTATAATAAAACTGAAAGCAGCATCTCCTAAAAGAATCTCTGGAACTGCAGACGAAGGTAAGGTTACATCCCTAAAAGGGATCTGCCCATACATATCCAAAATAGTCCACATTGAGAAGGCTCTGATAAAACTTGCCTCTCCTACATTTGTTGCACTTGGATTACTTCGTGAATCTAATACCTGTGAAGCGATCAACTGTGTTCCGTTCCATTCATTCCAAGTAGCGATCACCTGAGGATGTTCAGGAGTCCATACATGCTGATGTAAAGATGACCATTCGCCATTGTCACCCCAATCCGTACCTCGGGTTGGAACTATAGCGGCGTCTGTGGTTACCTCATTAAGTGCAAATCTGTTACCCTGATTTCCATAATGGTCTCTTACTCTGTTATATAATTCATCAACAGTTGATGATGGATTTGCCAATCCCTGGAAACCTTCCGTTATAATAGAATCGCTTTCCTCGATCTCCAAATCGGTACAGGACGTGAGCCCTATCACCGCAAGAGTAGTTAAAAAATAAAATTTTAAATGAATTCTTTTCATGATATACAATTTTTTTTAATTAAAATGATGCGCTTAAACCAAAGGTTATTGTTCTAGGGCTAGGGAATGCAGACCAGTCAATACCCCTTGAAGGTACACCAGAGCCTAAATCTCCTGTTGCCACTGTAACTTCTGGATCAAGACCAGAATAATCGGTGATCAAGAACAGGTTTTGTCCTGTAAGCGATAATCTAAGACTCTTAAATAAGCCTTCACCGGTAAGAGG
>Ga0316204_10010586_pt1 | contig 11835 bp, 11 predicted proteins | sample 6monrhotite_MG_2_FD_205661 | JGI IMG/M metagenome (GOLD analysis project Ga0316204, IMG submission 205661) | Microbial mat bacterial communities from mineral coupon in-situ incubated in ocean water Damariscotta River, Maine, United States -... | ecosystem: Environmental > Aquatic > Marine >...
CACCAAGCCTTACCCTGCGATGATTTCGAAAACGGCTTCGACTTCGACAGCAACCCCCGTTGGTAGGGCGGCGAATCCGAGTGCACTGCGGGCGTGGTACCCATCTCCATCTTTGCCGTACAACTCGTGCAATAGGTCCGAGGCACCGTTGATCACTAGGTGCTGGTCGGTGAAATCCAACGTCGAATTCACACACCCCAACAATTTGATCACCTTCAAACCGTTCAACGTGCCGTGGTGGCTGCGGACCGAATTCAGGATTTTGATCGCGCAATCCTTGGCCGCTTCATATCCCTGTTCGACCGTCACGCCGTCCCCCAGCTTGCCCTTCAGGTCACTGACATGACCGGAGGTCATCAGCAAATTGCCGGTTTGCGCGCAGAGATTCAAATAGCCCGGTGTCACTTTAGTAAACGTCAGCCCCAGTTCCGTAGCCTTTTCTTCAACACTCATCGTACTTTGATTCCTTAATTTGTTGTTGCAAACGTATATGTCGTTTGGGACGCCGGTCAAAACCCAGCCGTGCGCAACTGCACGTTGCCAGCCGATAACAGCGTCTTTTATCGCTCAAGACCCCGGTCACAATTCCGGTTCAGCCGATTAAATCGACTGCGACGCCAATGTTCAATCCCACACCAATGAATTCCGATACGAAAACTAGCCCCGCGCATGAGATAGGGAAAACCCAACCGACTTAGGATGGCGAATTCAACGCAATGCCTGCACGCGTCCCACAACTTCTACTTCTATTGGCCGGGCTAACTCCCCTCTGCAGCACAGGGTGCGCCACGGTCCATGAATCGCCGTTGGAGGTCAATCTGCGCTCGGTGCCGCCCTGCGCCTACGACAATATTTATCCGATCTTCGTGCTTTCGCCCGTCGACGCCTTCGATTTGGCCGGCATGGATCGTTTCGCCGAATACGTGAAGTCCTGCGGTTTTCGAAATGTCGAAATCTCCAACTACTACGACGGGGGAGGCTCAGAAGCGCTGGCCGACCGCATTCGTGAAATCAAATGCTGCAACCCCAACGCTCAGGTGATGCTGACCGGGTTCAGTTCCGGCTGTACGATTATTCACAACACCTTGTGCTCCTTGGAGAAGGAATGCATCGGCGTCGAAGGGGTCTGTTACATCGATAGCTTTATGTTTAGATTGACGATGCGCGACCCACATCCCAACAACGTCGGCCGTGTCAGCTTGGTGTACCGTAAGAAAAACCCCGCTCCCACGGGCATTCCCCGCGCTTCGGTGTATTACATCAACACCGATAACCATCTCAAGACTCCCACAGACGCGCGCACGGTGCACGAGGTCATGAGCCATTTGTGCGGCATGGCCTGCCAAGCATACTAACCGGCGTTCACGAAAGATCGTGCGCAGCGAAAGTCCACGACAATTCCTCTATGGAACTTGCATCGAGTGCGGCTTGCAGGTCCTGATTGTCGGCATAGGTTCGCGCCGCAATCCGCCGGGCCGGCACGGCAAGCCTCAGCGGTTGCTCCGTAAGCACGTAGGGATCGATCACTATCTGCCCATCCGCGTACGGAATGAACTGCGCGGACTGTCCGTCGCATCGAACGTCGAACGGCACAGACTGCTCAGCGCAACAGAACCACAAACTCAACCCGTCGAACAGTCGCAAGAAACGAAATCCCAATTCGCTCAGCGTCTCGAATTCCCGCGAGGTCAAATCTCGCAGTGCTAAACTTCGCAGGTGCTGTTGGCACTGTTCTTGTACGGCCAGAAAATGTCTGGCGGCGGAGACATCAGCCGCATCATCCGCGCGGCTGGAAAGCGAATGCTGGGCCAAGTGACAAAAGTGGCGGCTGACCCAAATCCCGGCCAACGGATGCTCATTGGCGCAACCTTGGATGCTGGATGTCCAGATACCCGCCGCGACGTCCATGCGCATTTCAGTAAATTGCCGCGGAATTCCGTTGTCAGGATCGATTTCCAAATGCAATTCCCAATCGCGCCATCCGTCATCGTGCTTGCGGACGGCGTAGAATAACAATTCGCTGATTCCCCAACTTGCCGCAACGCAGTGCCGCCAAGTTTTGGCCAATTCGGCCGCCAACTGCGCATGATCAATCTGGGAAACGATCAACCAGTCCTCGCCCTCGTCTCGACGAATCATCGTGGTTTTCCTCCGGCCTGGTGCTGGTCCATGTTTCGGCGCATCATCCCGGTTTCCTCAATGCTTTCCCTGAACGCACCGGAACGGATGTCTGAATCTGACGGAATATACATGAAACTGTCAAGATTTCTCGCCTTGCTGCGAATGATGCGATACGATGCAGAGTGTCTGCGGAACTTGTAAATATTCGGGGAGGGATGATTTCCATGACTTGGATGAATGTAATTTCACGCCCGGAAACACTTGTGTTCCTGGTGCCGATTGCGGCGATCTTGGTGTTTGGCCTCACCGCCCTCGTCAAGATCCTCATCAAACACCGAGAGCGCATGGCGATGATTGAACAAGGCATGCATCCTGACATCGAGGCTCATGAAGCGGCTGAGCGGCACGATGTTGTTGTTTGAATTGCTATAGCAGCGAGGATTTGCAAAAAAATGTAGACAAATTTGGCGATTTCGGGCATCGATTCTTCACGACGCGTCGGCGGTCGATGCCGTTGAAACAGATTGACTAATTTTTTGCACGTGCGGACATATTGCACAGAAGGAATCCCCTCCATGCACTCAATTCTGCGATTTCGGTCGTTGGCCGCTGTCACTTTGGCGACGTTCTTGCTTGCCGCGTCGGCTTGTACCGCCGCCGCTCAAGCCGATCCAAAACTGAAATTGGACCATATCCCCGAGCAGGCCGTCGGTGCTGTGTTTCTTTTTCCACAAACACTCGCGGCGAAACCGGAATTGGAGTTGTTGCCGACAGAGGTGATCGCCGCAGCCGGCAAACGGGATTTCGGCTTCAATCCTTTGGAAATCGAACAGGCAATCGCCATCATTGCCCCGCCCATGGGGGGAAGTCCGCCGAGTTGGGGCATCATTCTCCATTTTTCAGCGCCGCAAGGGCTTTCCGAGGACTTAACGAAGCGGACTGAGACGCGCGAAGTCGAAGACATGAAATATTTCGCCGCCAACCGGCCCCAGGAACCGAGTTTTTGCCTGTACAAGGAAAAAACGATCCTGATCGCCCCCGAATCGTTTTTGACACTGATGATTGTGAATCAGCCGGCGGAGAGCGAGTTGCGAACGCTGCTGTCTAAATCGGCCACGGACGCTGACGCCACAGGGATTCTGGCCGTCGAACCGATCCGCGATTTGGCCAATCAAGCGCTGGCCGGAGCACCGCCCATGCCTCCGCCAATTCAGCAGTTGTTCACGCTACCCGATCATTTGGACTCGGTCCACATTGGCCTCAATATCACTCCCCCCGATGCGACGTTTATCCGTTTGACCGGCCGCGACGGGATGTCGGCTGAGGAATTAGAGCGGATCCTCTCAGAGGCCTTGTCGTTCGCTAAACAAATGTTTATCGCGCAGAGCACGATGAGCATGCGCGTGGGGGAAGGCGCCGTGGCGGAAGCGACCCTCAAATACTTGGCGCGCGCCGGCGACATTATCGAAGGCAAACTGAAACCGGTACGGAAAGGAAACGACGTAACCATCTCGGCCACTTTCAATCCCGCATACTCTTCATCAGCTGTTCTGGCGGGACTATTACTCCCGGCGGTCCAACAGGCCCGGGAAGCAGCCCGCCGCACGCAATCTCGCAACAACATGAAACAACTCGGCTTGGCGATGCACAATTATCACGACGTCTTTACCGAGTTCCCGGCGCACGCCAACTACGCGAAAAAGAAACCACTGCTCAGTTGGCGCGTGCACGTGTTGCCGTACCTGGGCCAAGGCAATTTGTATCAGAAGTTTCACCTCGATGAACCGTGGGATAGCGAACACAATAAAGCGTTGATCAAGGAAATGCCGGCGGTCTACCAAAACCCCAACATGGACAACAAGGATTTCAAAACCAACTATCTATTGGTCACCGGCGAGGATGCGGCCTTCTTCGGCGAAGAGGGAAAGCGGATTCGCGACTTCACCGACGGTACATCGAATACTATTCTCACTGTTGAGGCAAATGAGGACCAAGCGGTGATTTGGACCAAGCCGGAGGATTGGGAATTCGACGAGGAAAACCCGCTCAAAGGTTTGGGGCAACTGAGGCAAGGGGGCTTTAATGCCTTGTTCGCCGACGGATCGGTTCAATTTCTTAGCATCAACCTCGACGAGGATACGATGAGAGCATTCGTGACTCCCGGGGGAGGTGAACTTATCCAAAGATGATAGAAAGGCCCATTTCCTGGTGATCCGCTCGTCCACGTTTTGCGTAATCAATTTGGTGGCTTGGCGACATTTCTCAAGAATTGTCGCCGGGAAACGAATATACTGTCGGCGGCAATCGTTTTCACCACGTTGCACCGCATTCAACATCGCTTTGACTAGGGAGTTCGCCATGAAGTTGTGTCGTTTCACAGTCGCGACAACGGTATTCGCCGTTGGCCTCACCCTACTGCCCGCAATAGCACGCGCCGACGACGCCCTTGAGCTGCGGTATAAGGCTCAAGTCGGCGACAAGTCGATTTACCAAAGCTCGCTGACCACAGAGGTCAATCAATCGGTCAACGGACAAAAAATCGACACCACGTTTGAGCAATCCGATGTGACGACCTATACCGTCAAAAAGATTGCTGAAGACGGCACGATCATATTCGAGTCGCAAAACGAACGCCTGAAAATCGATGGCGAGTTTGCACCGCAAGCGACGTTCAAATTCGATTCCCAGTCTGACGACCACGATACCAGTAGCCAAATTGGTGCCGCTGTGACTCCGTTGTACGAACGGTTGAGCGGGGCGATCCTAGGCGTAGAAGTTACTCCGCTCGGAAAGGTCAAAAAGGTCACCGGTTATACGGAACTATTGCAGGATGTGCTCAAGGACAATCCGCTCGCCCAGCGGTTTGCCGGGGGCGGCTCCGAAGAAGGGGCCGTGTCCGGATTGCAGGATCTATTCGTCTTGTTCAAATCGGCGCCGGTCAAACCGGGCGATACGTGGGACAAGCCGTATAAAATCAAACTGCCAGGCCTGGGCGAATTCGAAGGCAAACGTACCTACACCTATGTTGGTCCCGACAAAGTAGGGGATGTCCCCACATTGCGGATCACGATCGATACCGACCTGACCGGAGACCTTGACATCGATATGGGAACGTCAAAAGTTTCGGGGAAATTCGAAACTGATAGTGCGTCCGGTACCGTTCAATTTGACCCGGCGAGCGGTCGCATCCTCTCTATGGATTCGGAACAAACGTTCTCCGGCGACTTAACGGTCGAAGCCGGCGGAATGACAATCCCTGTCAATTTTGACCAGACGATCAAGAACACGCGGAAACTGATCGACAAAATCCCTGAGTGATTATTCATCGTAGTGGATTGAGCAATATCCCCCCTGGAGGCTCCGGGGGGGATATTTTCGTCATACGGTCAGTTGGCCGCGTAGGGTTGTGACCGCACGCCCACCCAATTCCACCCGTTCATCCGCCAATCGCAACCGCAAAACGCCTCCGCGTGCCGAGGCTTGATAGGCCAACAATTCTGGTTTGCTCAACTTAGCACTCCAATAGGGCGTTAAACAACAATGGGCCGAGCCGCACACCGGATCTTCGTTGACCCCGCAATTGGGCGCGAAAAAACGCGATACAAAATCGTACTCGCCCGACTCGCAGCGACTCGTGACAATCACACCCCGCGTAGGAATGGTTGAAATTAATTGAAAGTCCGGTGCCAGCGCCCGTAACGTCGCCTCCGAATCGACCTCCGCCAGCAGATCAAACCGGTTTTTCCCCACGTAAATCGGCGTCGTTCCCAAGGCGGCTGCTAATACGCTGGGTGTTTCGGCGTCAACCGGCGGCTCTGCTGGAAAATCGAGTTTGATCCATTCCTCATCGCGTATCGCTGTCAGCCGTCCGCTTTGGGTGTTAAACCGCGCCGGCACATCGCCCGCTAGATGCCCCTCGCTCCACAGCACGTGCGCTGTCGCCAACGTCGCATGCCCACACAGGTCAACTTCCACGGTGGGCGTGAACCACCGCAGCCGGAAGGCATCCTCCTCGGGATAAACATACGCCGTCTCGGACAGATTCATTTCACCCGCCACATGCTGCATCCAATCGACATCACGGGGCTCGGGCAACACACAGACTGCAGCTGGATTTCCGGCAAAGGGTTGATCGGCAAACGCGTCGACAATGATGATTTCTTGGGACATGGCGTCTCGGCACAACGGTTTGTGGGAAAGGGAGGAATAGCGATTGGGTAGGGAATCGGTTACGATTTACATTAGCTTGTTTCCTATCAAACGCAGGTGTCTTTGAACATGGCTGCCATCGATTTTCGGGAGAGATTATTGACCGGCCTCGGCGGCCAATGGCCGCAGCCGGGAAAGCTGAATGTCAAACTTCGCGAAACGATCCCGCAGGACGGCTATACGATTCAATCCGTGTTCTATGACAGCCAACCGGGGGATCAGGTTCCCGCCTTTTTGTTAATTCCCGACCAAACAAACACCGATCACCCCGCTCCAGCCGTCGCTGTGTGGCATCAACATGCCGGGCAATATCACCTCGGCAAGAGCGAACCGGCGGGTCTAGCCGGAAACCCCATGCACCACACCGGCGCGGCGCTCGCTCGTGCGGGCTACGTCGTGCTCTGTCCCGATGCCCTGTGCTTCGAGGAACGCCGCGACCCCACCGGCAAATTGAAAGACGGTCAATTCGAACGCTTCGAATTTTTGCGATACGTGGTCGACGGAAAATGCATGGCTTGGAAAAACATCCTCGATATGAAACGGGCGATCGATTTTCTCGTCAGCCGCCCAGAAGTCAATCCGGCAAAAATCGGCTGTTACGGGCATTCGATGGGTTCCACGCACACCTGGCTAGTCGGGCCGTGGGAAGAGCGGATCAAATGCCTAGTCGGAAATTGCTGCTTGCCCACATATGCCGGGATTCATCGCAATCATATGCTCCACTGCTTTCCGAATTTCATTCCAGGCATTCATCAATACGGCGACACTCCCGACATCGCCGCACTCATCGCGCCGCGTCCGCTACACATGAACTTCGGAGAACACGATTCCGGCAGCCCCATCGACGAAGTCCGCCGCGGCATTCAGACGATCGCCGCTGCCTATCAAGGCAGGCACGAACAAGAGAAGTTTTCCTATTACATCGAAGAAGAATCAGGCCACGTGCTCTCCGACGAGATGTGGGCCCGCACCAAGGCCTGGTTTGACAAGCATTTAACAACCTAAGCAATACGTTTATACAGCGTGCGTCAACTGCCGCCTGCCCCTCACACTAGCCTAAACACAACGACAGCCACAATTTTGAGGAACCATGCCATGCCGCAGCCTATCAAAATCGGTCAAATCGGCACCGAACACGCCCACGCCTCGGGGAAAATCGAATCACTCAAGCGTTCCAGCGACTACGAAATCGTGGGCGTCGTCGAACCTGATGAACAGCGGCGGCGCGAGATGGAGAAAACCGCAGCCTATCAAGACGTACGTTGGCTCACCGAGGAACAACTCCTCAATGCCGACGGCCTGAAGGCAGTCGCCATCGAAACCAAGGTCAAAGACTTGCTTAAGACCGGGGCGCGTGCGGTCGCTGCCGGAAAACATATCCATTTGGACAAACCCGCTGGTGAGAATTTGCCACAATTCAAACGGTTGCTCGATGACGCCACGCGACAGCATTTGACCGTGCAGATGGGGTACATGTATCGCTACAACCCGGGATTTCAATTCATCTTCAAAGCTGTCCGTGATGGTTGGTTGGGGGATATATTTTCGCTGCACACGGTGATGAGCAAAACCATGTCGCTGGAATCGCGTCGTTCACTTTTGCAATATCCCGGCGGCACAATGTTTGAACTCGGCTGCCACATCATCGACGCCGCTGTGATTGTGATGGGCAAACCAGACCGCGTCGTCCCATTCGCCCGGCATTCCGCACGATACGACGACGGATTGTTGGACAATCAATTGGCGGTCTTCGAATACCCCCGCGCCACGGTCACGGTGCGGAGTGCCTTGATGGAGGTCGACGGGTTTCGGCGGCGGCAATTTGTCGTCAGCGGCGACGGAGGCACCGCCGATCTGCGTCCGTTAGAACCGCCGAAGCTAAAGGCCGCCTTCTCGCGGCCGCGGGGACCGTATAAGAAGGGGTACCAAGACATCCCACTGGAAAAACTCCCGCGGTACGACGCTGATTTCGCGGATTTAGCCCAAGTCATCCGGGGCGAGAAGGAATTCGAATTTACCCCCCAGCACGATTTGGCCGTCCAAGAATCCATTTTGCTCGCCTGCGGGCTGCCGACCGATGGGTAGACATGCTGGGGACCGGTGAATTATCGTGACGTGAGGTGCCGACGTCGCTGGGGTAATCCCACAGGCTAACGCTCGCATCATATTCGGTCATCAACAAACGCATCATTAACAACGGTGAAACGCGGACATGGACGCATTGGCTTACAACAAGGAATTGATCCGTTTTGAATCGACGAGTCCGCTCTCGAATGTCGAAGTGTCAAATTATTGCGAGGACAAGTTAAAAGCGTTGGGTTTCGCCATCGAGCGAATTGAATACGATGATGCCCACGGCGTTCGCAAAGCCAACGTCATCGCCAAAAAAGGAAACGGCATCGGCGGCGTGGCTTATTTTTGTCATACCGATGTAGTCCCTGCTGATACCTGGAGTATCAAGGACCACGGCCCGTTCGAACCGGCGGTCGTGGGAGACAAACTTTACGGTCGCGGCAGTTGCGATATGAAAGGCTCACTGTCGTGCGCTTTGGCCGCAGCTGAACGTTTTTCAACAGACGAATTGAAGCAGCCGTTTTACATCACATGCACCGCCGACGAAGAAGTCGGTTATATCGGCGCCAAACAGGTCGCCGAGAAATCAAAGATGTACCGTGAAATGGTCGAGGGTGACTCCCGCGGCATTATTGGCGAACCGACCATGCTAGAGGTCGTCTATGCTCACAAAGGCACGACTGGGTTTTCCGCCACTTCACGGGGCCGCGCCGCCCACTCCAGCACCGACAAAGGGCTCAACGCCAATTTAGCCATGATTCCCTTTTTGGCCGAGATGAAGGCGATCCACGACGAAACACTCCAAGACCCCGCTTGGCGCGATGAACGTTTTAATCCGCCGACAATCAGTTGGAATATCGGCATCAATGACCACACAACGGCGATCAACATCACGCCGCCGCAATCGGTCTGCACCGTCTATTTTCGGGTCATGCCTAACATGGACGCGCAGCTTCTCGTCGATCGCGCCCGTAAAGTCGCCGAGAAATGCGGATTGGAATTCCAAGCCCACGGCAACGGTTCGCCGTTGTACGTTGATCCCCATTCTGAATTCATCAATGAATTTTTGGACATCGCCGGAAAGACCGAAGCCCAAACCGTCACCTACGGCACGGACGGCGCAATGTTCGGCGACCTAAAGCGCAAGGTCGTTTACGGCCCCGGCGACATCGCCCAGGCTCACACCGACGACGAATGGATCGAGCTTCAGCAATTGGAGCAGGGAACCGAGATGTTCGAAAAACTAATCCGCCGCTGGTGCACCTAAGGCCGCTGGCCTTAGCGCGTAGGATGCGTCGCAACGCACCTTTCTATATAGGACCACTGACTGCCCCAACGAATATCGCTGACGGGCGCCAACCGTCGTGCGAAAACCCTCACCACGGCCCTCTCCCAGGGGGAAAGGGAGTTTGTTTTTAAGGTACGTCGTTGGGTGGAGGAGATGGCGACGTTGGTGGGGCGGTGATTTCTTCGCATGCGGCGATCAGGTCGCGGGCTGCGGCTTCCAATTTGTCCAATTGTCCTTCGGGGATTTTCGGCATGTGCAGGCGGTTGGGCCAAACGTGTGGGTGTACGTCGTCGTGACAGATCCCGTACCACACATAGGTGGCGATGATCGCATAAAACCCGTTGCGGACTTGAGCAAATGCCTTGCGGGCTTGCTGCGGGACGAGTGGCATCTTGGCCAGTACCGTTTCGTGCAACAGGCGTTGACGGTTCATCAATCGATCCGCTTGGCGGGCCAACTTGAGTACATGGGCGTGCGCCTCGCGAAACATCATGGACTGCTGCGGACGGGCAGGGGGTTCGTCATACTCGACCGGAAACTGCACACGCACGGCTTCGGCGAATTCTAAAACGCTTTGCGCGATCGGCTGCAGTTCCTCTGGGGGAATGTACTGAATGCGATTCAAACGTGGCGATTTCGGCCGCACACGCACTACCGCCGCCGCCAGACTGGCGCTCGAAATCACCAACCACGGCACAAAACAACAGGGAAGCCCTGCGCAAATCATCCACCCCGTGCTGCCCCAGTGCAAAGAGCTGTACACCTTGGTTAACCAAAACCAGGTGGTCAGGCAGCACGCCGCCAACAGCACCATCGTCAACACAGGACGCATCGCCGCGGACTTGCAGTACGATCCCAGCCACAAGGCAATGCTACTCAGCCCGGCCGAAAGGGCAATCGCCACCAATAACATCAACACAATCGTCGGTAGATCAATCCCCGGCAAAAGGTAAGTCACCACAATGAACGGCCCCAAAGCGGCGAAATACAGCCCCATATGCAGTGCGGCGCACCAGAACTTGCCGATCGTGATCCGATCCGAAGGGATCCGCGTCAGAATCAACGTTTCCATCGTGCTGCCGGTGAACTCATGCGCTAAACTGTCCAACGCCCGTAGCGGCACCGCAATGTTCAAAGCAATCACCAAACAACAATACAGCATGAAAAACAGGGCGGCAGCGTGGATCTGTCCCGTATGGCCATAGCCAAACGGGACGAATTTCAAAACAACCTCCGGCGCCAATAGCGCCGTGATGCTGACGCCCCAAGCAGCGGTCAGCAGCGCAAAAAAGATGACCACGAATTGCCGGCTTTTCCATAGTTGCCGCAACTCCTTCACCAATATCGGATTCAGCGCATCATTCCACCGCTGCAACCGCGGACTGCGATTATCGGACAACAATAGAAATGGTGAAGGCGCATCCGACATTTCGATCTTTCCAATCACTGCTGTCCATCATTCGAGGCTTTCAAATTCGATGCATCCGATTCGGGGCGCTCTGAGAAAATCCCCGCTTCTTCCAATTCCGGCGGCTCGTCGCGATTCAATAACTCTTGTAGACGAGAAACCGCCAATTTCAATGTCTGTAAATCGTCGGGGCCGAGCGAATAGACGAGGTGTTCCTCCGTGAGCGGAATTTCATCTGCATCCGCCACACACAACTCACTCCAACCGAAGCGGTGTAACACCATATTTTGCACGGTACAAATCATCTCCAACGGTTCCGCCGCCCCTTTGATGGTCAGATATCGATAACGCCCCAGATGTTCGAACCGACGTTGTCGGGGATTCAACAACCGTTCCATCCGCGCAACGACCGGCACCACCGATTGTACCGCATCGGGCGTGATCGGAACTTTTTTAAGCTGACGGAGCGAGTACGTCTCCGGTCGTAGCGGAACATGTCGCTCAATCGTCTCGGCAAGATTGTCCGCAGCCTGCACAATCCTCGGCAGGTCTTCGTGCCCGACATAAGTTCGCACTAACCCCATTGTCGGTGGGCGCAGGCTGCCCAACGTCACCGTTGCGAAAAACAGGCCCGGAAATCCCACAAACCCAATCAGAAAGCAAGCCATGCCGCACAGATTGACGCTCCCACTAGTGGGCGTCGTGGATGTAACGAGGTCCGCCAAGAAAATAGCAG
>Ga0316204_10010587_pt1 | contig 11835 bp, 10 predicted proteins | sample 6monrhotite_MG_2_FD_205661 | JGI IMG/M metagenome (GOLD analysis project Ga0316204, IMG submission 205661) | Microbial mat bacterial communities from mineral coupon in-situ incubated in ocean water Damariscotta River, Maine, United States -... | ecosystem: Environmental > Aquatic > Marine >...
TGATTAGCAATGCCATGACTCTCTCGGGCATACTGAACGATCAGGATGTGGAACAGCAACTGTTGTCACTTAGTCGTACTTTATTTAGGCGGGTTTATGCAACACATACACCATTTCTCCGAGCTCACACTCAACGACATTTCCCGTGTCGGCGGCAAAAATGCCTCTCTGGGTGAGATGTATAACGCGCTAACGCCACTCGGGGTCAAGATCCCCAACGGCTTTGCCACCAGTGCCGACGCCTATCGCCACTTTATCAATCACAACAATCTGCACGAAAAGATCGAAGCCGCGCTGGAGGCGATGAAGGCAGATGATGTCGACGCACTGGCCGAGACCGGCGCTCGCATCCGCGCGTGGATTTCACACGCCGAACTGCCCACAGACCTCGCACAGGAGATCGCCGACGCCTATGGCCGCCTTGAAGCGGAGTACGGCACCAATACCGACGTGGCGGTGCGCAGCTCGGCCACCGCAGAGGATCTGCCCAATGCCTCATTTGCCGGACAACAGGACTCCTATCTCAATATTCGCGGCACCCACAACCTGCTGGCCACCTGCAAACAGGTGTTCGCCTCGCTCTTTACCGACCGCGCTATTTCCTATCGCACCCATCAGGGCTTCTCTCACATGGATGTCGCCCTCTCCATCGGGGTACAGAAGATGGTGCGCGCAGACCTCGGCGCCTCCGGCGTGCTGTTTACGCTCGATACCGAAAGCGGCTTTCGCGATGTGGTTTTCATCACCGCTGCCTATGGGCTGGGGGAGAATATCGTACAGGGCATCGTCAATCCCGATGAGTACTACGTCTTCAAACCAACGTTGGAAAAAGGCTATCGCCCCATTCTCAGACGCCACCTCGGTGAAAAGGCGATCAAGATGATCTATTCCGGTGATCCGACTGCTGGCATATCGACCCATAACGTGAATGTCCTGCGTGAAGACCAGGAACGATTTGTATTGACTGACGACGAGGTACTTCAACTGGCGCGCGATGCCATGATTATCGAAAAACACTACACCCAGCACGCGGGAATTGACCGGCCAATGGATATTGAGTGGGCCAAGGATGGCAATACCGGAGAGGTCTTTATTGTGCAGGCGCGGCCCGAAACCGTACAGGCCAATCGCGATCTCAACGTACACCGTAGCTACACCCTCGAAAGTGAAGGCGAAATACTTGCACGAGGTAAGAGCGTTGGGCAAAAGATTGCGACAGGTAAGGCTCGCGTGATATTCGAAGCCTCGCAGATGCGTGAACTACAACCGGGTGAAATACTGGTAACCGACATTACCGATCCCGACTGGGAGCCAGTGATGAAGATCGCCGCGGCGCTTGTCACTAACCGTGGCGGGCGTACCTGTCATGCCGCAATCATTGCACGTGAACTCGGCATCCCTGCGATTGTGGGGTGTGGTGATGCAACCCAGACACTGCGTACTGGCGAGATGGTCACCGTCTCCTGCGCGCAGGGAGACAGCGGCTTTGTTTATCGTGGCGAACAACAATTTGAAATCATTGATACCGACCTCAGCAGCCTCAAAAAACCTGAAACTGATATTATGCTGAACCTCGGCAACCCCGAACTGGCCTATAAATTCTCACACCTGCCGTGCAGTGGCGTCGGACTGGCGCGACTCGAGTTTATTATTAATAACACCATTCGTGTTCATCCACGTGCCCTGCTCGAATATGAGCTGCTCGACAAAGAGACCCAACAACAGATCGATACGATCTGTGCAGGCTATCCTGACCGTAAAAGTTTTTTCATCAAACGCCTCGCCGAAGGGATCAGCACTATCGCTGCAGCGTTTTATCCCAAGCCCGTCATTGTTCGCATGAGTGATTTCAAGTCGAATGAATACGCGTCGCTGATTGGTGGCGAACAGTTTGAGCCAAAAGAAGAGAACCCGATGATCGGCCTGCGCGGTGCCAACCGTTATTTTTCAGAACACTTTTCCGAATGTTTCAAACTCGAGTGCGCTGCGATGAAACGCGCGCGCGAACGGATGGGACTCGACAACATCGCGCTGATGATTCCTTTCGTGCGTACCGTCGATGAAGGGGTCAAAACACTGGAACTGATGGCGGGTGAAGGACTGGTACGCGGCGAAAACGGCCTCAAGATTCACATGATGTGTGAGATACCCGCGAATGCGCTGCTAGCCGATGAGTTCCTGCAACACTTTGATGGCTTTTCGATTGGCTCCAACGACCTGACTCAGCTAACACTCGGCATCGATCGTGACTCCGGTATCGTCAGTGGTTTTGATGAACGTAACCCTGCAGTGACAAAGTTGATTGAGATGGCGATCGCTGCCTGCAAAAAAGAGGGGAAATACGTCGGCATCTGTGGTCAGGCACCATCGGACTATCCAGAAATGACACAGTGGCTGGTCAAACAAGGCATCGATTCAATCTCACTCAACCCCGATAGTATTTTAGAGATGACACGAGCGGTGCTCGAGATAGAACAACAGAAATAGCCCTTCATTAAAATAAAAACGGCGAGCCATTTTTACTGGCTCGCGATACTGTTTTAATAGCGCTTATTGGCGCTCGTATGGACCAATATCAATGACATCGTCCACAACACGATGTTGTTGAAAGCTCAGGGATGTACAACCTCGAGATCATCTTTAATAAGCAGAATCGAGATCAAAACAAACGCATCTTAACCTCCTAATTCCCCATCGAGTTTCAGACGCTCTAACAAAAGCCAAAGCCATAACAGGAAACAAGCCCCCTTCTACCTCTATATGATCACCGCTTTGTAATCGCGTTTACGACCGCTAGGCAACATTCTCAGCGAGAATATCCAGATATATACCTGACACCTGCGCCATGCACTTTAGGTTCTTTACGCAAAATAATCATATATTTTACAATGCTGTAAAGGGTGCAGTCACAATATTAAAAGCAGCTTGCTCAAGTAAATTGTAATGGCGTCGATACAAAAGATAGATCTGACAAATAGAATTTAAACTGTCATGCCACGGAAGAATAATCATCTCATGTAAATACAAGCTGCCAGTAAATGTCAGTAGGGATTTTTACCTGTTAAGTGTCGATACTAACGTAGCGTGATAAGGACATCCGAGTAAATCATTAGTCTTGGTAAACCAGATTGAAATTTGGCCCGGAGTGGTCAGATTACATAACGAGGGGCAGCAACGCAGCTGAAAACAAACTATGCGTAGCATCAATCTATCCCTTCTAGGGATAACAAAACAGGATCACGCCATCCTTAGCGTCGCCATCAAACTGGTAGATGTACCGGGTGTGGAACTGATTATACTGCCTGACGGCGCCCCCCCAACAGGGGACGTCATACTCGTCAATGCTGACAGTGATGCAGGTGCCAACTACCTTAAGCAAGAAGATACGATACAGACTAAAATAATTATCGCCGAGAATTTTACCCTGCCCCCTCTGGGCTCCCGGTTTATTGAGCGTCCAGTTAGAATTCACGACATGGTCAATGCATTCAACATTGCCTGTGAGCGATTTAAATCAAGCACCACTAGTAACATTGAAATAGGCTCTCATTCATCAGTAGCTGCCAACAAACGCACCCAGGCTGAAGCCAACAATAACACGCCACTGTTATTACATGAATTCATAACAGCGTGTACAAAAAACTCCCTGATTAAACTCGAATGCAAGCCATATAGCCCGCTTTTTATTAACGGTATCTCTCGCTCAGTAGCAACACGCGCAACACTACCCGAGATTCATATTATTGCGAAAGAAAACGAAACGCGCCTCGAAATGACAGCATTAAGCGCAGCTGACGAGTACGAGCAAGCATCAAGCAGTGGAGTCAATATTTATCCCATTAATACCGTGATATGGCATACCGCACTGGTTGGCTCTACCGGAGTAATCTTACCCGAGCATTCAAATGACACACCGGTAAAGCTTAAATCTATGCCAAGATTCCCGCGTGAATACATGAGAAAGCGCCCTGAATTTCTAAAAATGTCTGCGCTGCTGACCAGGAAATCAATGACAGTCAATCAACTACAACAAGCCACTCAATTAGATATCAAGGTGGTCACTGATTTCTATAATCTAATATTTGCACTAGGCCTAAGCACCATTGATGAAACAGCTAATACGGCTGAACTGTACCAGAAAAAGAAAAGTAAAAACTCAAGCCTGCTATCCAGGCTTGCCAAAAAACTTAGCGCTACCGGATAAATCAATCACAGGAAATCAGGTATGCATATCGGCGAACATAAAATCGTATTTACAGGGCCTGTTGGCGCAGGAAAAACAGCCGCTATTAGCTGTTTAAGTGATGCGCCTGTCGTAGGCACTGATGTTGCAGCAACCGATGAAACACTGGATAAAAAAGACCTCACGACAGTTGCCATGGACTATGGCTATATAGAGCTTGAAGACGGGGAGTTTATCCACCTCTACGGTACCCCTGGACAAGACCGATTTAACTTCATGTGGGATATTTTATGTCAGGGTGGGATGGGATTAGTCTTGCTGGTAGACGCTACAAGCCCTGATCCAGCAGCTGACTGTGAATTTTACCTGGCTGCCTTCGATGACTTCATACAAGAAACTGGTGCAGTTATTGGCATTACACGTGCCGATATCGCCGATAACACAAAGTATGAACAGGTACAGGATGTCATTATCGATAAAGGCTATCCAATCCCTGTTTTAGAGATTGATGCACGCAATGAAGATGATGTTAAAGACTTGGTGTATGCCTTAATGGCAGTACTGTAACTATTATTGGTAGGGGGTATTCAGCGATGGATGTTACATCAGAGATTGTCGACAAGGTCACTCATCAGCACCACGGTCAAAGAGCACCAGATAATATCTTGAACAGCATGTTATCAGTACTCAGTACACTTAAGAGTGACTCAGGCGAAATAGTGGCAGCCATTATAACGAGTAGCGATGGCCTTCCATGGGCCCAGGAGCTGCCCGAGGATTTTGATGTCAAACGTTTTTCTGCTATGAGCAGTGCAATTCTGGCACTTAGCATCACCATGGCCAGAGAAGCAGGCCGAGGCGACACTAGAAACCTCATGGTCGAGGCCGATAACGGCAACATTTATGTTCTTCAAGCTGGGCCAACATTACTCTTAACTGTCTTTACAAAGGCAACAACAAGCCTTGGCCTTACACTCGCTCACACCCGCGGAGCGGCAGAAAAAATAGAGGCTATTAAGAAAAATTATGACGCCACAAAAATATAAAGAAAAGGGAATGTGATTTACATCGCAAGGGATCAGCATGGGGATGAAGGCTGTACTTAATCACTATATTAAGTGATTTTTATTAAACCACCTAAAATAATGAGGAGAAAAAAATGTCATCGATAAATGATATTTGTGGAAAGATTCTAAATGATGCTGAAGGCGCGCTTGGCGTTGCCGTTGTCGACCTTTCCACCGGTTTACTGCTTGGCGCAGCACATGACGTACCCTACTTCACCCAAACATATATTGATGCCGTTGCCTCAGCTGCAGTAGAGATGTTTAGAGGAAAAGGGATAAAAAGCGTTGAAAAATTGATTTCGCAACAACGCGGCGAGACGCTTGAAAATAGTATTAAAGAAGTCCAGATGTCGACATCAAACACATTTCACTATATGTCAATCGTACCTGGCAAGCCCAATGCGCTCGCAGTTCTAATCACCTCAAACAAAACGAATCTGGGCATGGGTTGGGCCGCTTTACGTGGCGCATTACCTGATCTTGAGCCACTCTGTCCATAAACCTGTAGTCCTATTTTAGTAGCAAAAGCTCGTCACAACACGAAGAGGAAGGGCGCCCTTCCTCTTCGCGATTAGGATAAAAGAAAACGATGCTCTCTCCCGACAGTAACAATATTGAGGTTATCGGCTCAATTGACCCTAAGTTACAGATTGGGTTCAATGAGATCTCCGCTGTGCTCACTGAAAAGGAGCAAAGTTTAAAACATGATGAAAAATTCACAGGACGCCCCTCCACCCGCATCTTTGCGAACAATCATCACGTCATAAAATTAAAGTCAGAATTCAACTTCAAAGTGATTGAAGCGCGCCGCTGGATTAGTAAAACTATCGAACAAGAACGCCTATATGGTGTTTATCATCCGGCAAAAACCTGGTTCATCATCGTCACCGATAAAGGTGGACTCATCGCTAATATTTGCCCCACCCTCAAACCGCTTCACCTTTTTTATGAAACGGCAACACCCGAAAGGCTTTCAGAGTTCCTATATCAGATAAACGAATGTTATCTGAGTATCGCAAAAACACATGACAAACGCCTCGATATAGGCCTGTCTAATTTCGCAATCGATAGTGCCGAAAAACTTTACTATCTTGATGACGATCTCTATAACTGGGATGATTTCACTGCCTTCTGCGCATGCCTTAGCCACCTAATACTAAAGCTCCCCCAACACAATAAAAGTTGGTGGTACCAATACGGCAAAAATATTCGGTCACATATACTAGAGAACTTCAAAGATACTCACTGGATAGTCGTCGTGATAGAACAGTTGAAACCAGGCTTTATCGCTAACGAAAATCAGAAAGAATGCCGTGAAGCACTGTTTGATGGCTTGCGCGAAAAAAAACAGAACACTCAAGCTAATGACAATATCACCGAAATTACCACGTCTTCTTCTGATAAGAACCCCGATGAGATTACAGAAGACCTAATTGCAATCATCGCCGACACCCATAGTAACCAGCCAGCATTGGCGGCCGTTCTTGAAAGGCTCGGTGAGCTAGGCATTAAGAATGGCATTGTACTGGGCGATGTTGTTGGATATGGGCCACATCCAGAAGCCTGCATTGAAATGCTGATTGAATCGGGCTTTAGTGTTGTCAAAGGCAATCATGATAATGCTGTCGCAACGGGCAACAGTGCCAGAGGCTTTTCACATCTGGCCCGCTGGGTAGTTGACTGGAGTAGAAAGCGCCTCTCCAATCACGAAAAAGAGTGGTTGGAACAACTACCGCCATACATCCAACAGGACAACTGGCTCGCACTTCATGGAGCACCAATCGATAAAACCTTTTTCAATGCATATGTTTACAAAATGACTTATGAAGATAATCTAAATAACCTACAGCAACGTAACATACCAATATGTTTTCACGGCCACTCTCATATTGCCACAGTTTACTACCGGACAAGAGCTGGTGATAATCTAAGCACTAATGAGAAGTTTTCACTCGACCAGCAGGCTTCACTTGTCTGCCCAGGATCGGTTGGAAAAACAAGAAGTCAGATCCCTCATGCAGAATTTGCAATATTTAATCGCAAAACACTTGATATCGAGTTCCATAAAATATTTTACAAAATGGCAAAAACACTCGATGACATGGAAAGGTTTAATTTCCCAGAAAAACTCATTGAACGCTTTCTTTCTGGAATGTAATGCGTTCAATGCCGACCAGGTGTAATATACCCTAGCGGTTTTTCAATAACGATTGCACGCTGCCCAACGCACTTCAAAACACAATCATCAACGGACTGTTTAATTAAACCTGACCAGAAACTACGATCAACATTTAACCACCTTTCAACAAGGTCATCAGAAAGCCCTTCTTTCTTCATCGCATTATGCAGTGCCGTCTCACGCACCGTTAACTGTTCCTCAGTGATCATCATGTGCATATGAACCAAGGCAGGCGTATCCCCTTTATAGTGGTTCTCCCCTCCAAATGAAGCCACCATGAATTCAGTTTGTTTACGAACAAGCACCGATTTTTCTTTACCATAAAAGAACCGCTCTAACCAGGGATCATCAAATAAAACATCGTAAAGCCTTTGATGAACAGCCTCTACAATCTCTCGACCACCAATTTCAGATAGTAGTGCTTTATCACTCACAGTGACTGGACCCTCTGCAAGGCCTCCCTCGTCGACGCCTTTTTCTGACTCATCACGCTTCATAATTGATGTCACTTCGTCAAAAACAATGCCCCAGGCTTCGCGTAGCCTGGCGTCAAATTTTGATCTCAGTACAATTTCTAGCGACATAAAGAGCGCCACACGAACATCATCATAATAATCGATTTTTGCGCCATAATTTTGAGAGTGCCGCACACCTAATTGATTGATCGAATTTTCGATTTTCTCTAGATGCTTAACCCCCTTAAAAACAGCCAACATATTAAAAAATTTTTTATTCAATGATGCAGTATCGCTCGGTAATACCCCGCGCAGCTGAGGATTATTCTGAAAAAGAGTACTGTAAAACTCGTCCGATAAAGTATTAATATCATCACCAAGCATTTGAATGGATAGCCTGACTAACAAGCGCTTTTCAATACTCATAAATTGAGGAGACTCCGAAAGCATGGGTTTAGAGAATATACTAAATATATCGGATAACGCCTCTAATTCTACAGGTCTGATTACTCCCTTAACTTTGGTCTCAAAATTATCACAACGGCTATCGTAGCCCGAGTTATTTAACTAAGTTAAACATTCGCATTATCCACTACTATTCACGAAGCCTAAACGGTTAAGCACCACCGCCAACAACAGTAATCCTTTCATTGTTGAAAGCTCATGTATGTATAGCCTCGAGATAATCATTAACAGGCAGACTCACGATAAAAAACCAACGTGTCTTAGATAGCTAATTATTCATCAGACAACAGACGCTCTAAGCCGTAACAGGACTACCCTGCATCCTCACACCGCCATGTGTTCGCAGACATTCAATCACACTCACTACCGCATCCTATGCAGCATTCAGATCAATCCTGATATCCTCGAGCAGACCTGTAAATTTTTACACCTGCCAAGCAGATGGTATAGGGCCATCAGCACACCAGGACTAACATTAATATCTTAAGACTAAAGTTTCCCCGCTACTCCCCGATATTTAGGTTCAAGGGTTTAATAATACGACAATCCATGGCGAGGCTGCGAGTGACCCCCAGAAGATCCATCATTATCATCATGTTAACAGTGCTTTTATTGCCCATTCCCACTCATGCGGGAAAAATCTACAAATGGGTCGATGAAAATGGCGCCACGCAATACACCCAAAAACCGCCGCCTAAAAGTGCGAGTACCAGCGCAGAGGTCGACATAGGTAATCATGCCAATATTATGAAACCAGAGAAACGCGGTAAAGATTACTACTGTGGTGATTATCGCCTAAATAGAACGCGGGGAAACTCAAGAACGCGAGGAAATTCAGCCCACATTATTTCCAGCACACAAGCAAATATCGTCAATTGGCGACGTGAAAAAGAGCGTCAATACGAACAGCGCCTAAACATTTCGAAAAGAATGAATCAAAGAATCAGTAGAAGCCTGGATAGAAGAATTCAGTATAACGGCAAGGGAAATACTTCATCCTCATATCTTGATAGTGACAAAAAAGCCCTACGCCAATATGACCGTAAAATCGCACAGATTGATTGCAAAATAAAATGGGCGCAGACAAAACTCGAAGAGTATGCTGACGAGAAAAAATCCATTACAGCAAAATATGAATCATCCATGAAAATGCTGAATGAATTAAAGGATAGAAGAACAGCCGAATGCGGTGAAGATAATCGCGAAGGCATAGTTGTCGTGGACGATGAATACAGGGCCTATAAACGCTGCGCAGCACAGTTCAATCGACAGATAAAACAGCTCAAACGATCAACTCAGCAGGCTGAACGGGACTATGAAAGTGTTCAAGGCTGGAAATAAATCCTTCGAATACAATTAATCATTAAAAAACTGCCATGATAAAAAATGCATTCATCATCGGTACTACTATATTCGTGGTCCTCTGGGGTGGAAATTATCTATTCGTCACATCACAAATCAATCGTTATGAAGAACAGCAAGTCAAAATGATTCATCTCTCTAGAGAGCTAAGTAATGTGCAGCAACAAAAATTTAAGATTAATGAATATTACGCTCGCCACGGTCGCTTCCCCAACAGTAATCAGGAGCTAGGCATAGCGCCAGCAGAAAGCTTCAGAAACACCCATGTTAAACGTAGAACAATTGGCCCCAAAGGGTTAATCGACATCGAATTTGATGACAGCATTGGGGAAGGCGTGCGGCTCAGCTTTATTCCCTCACCCAATCTAAGTAGAAATGGCTCAAAAATACTGTGGCGTTGTTTTATCAGTGGCATTGACGTATCCGCCACCACTCAACAGGTGCTAGGTGGCCGTTGCGAAACACTTCCTTCCGATATCACTATCACTAACCTACTGGAAGAGAGCACACCCAAAGCGACCATAGATAATCTGATTAACGCCGTCTATGGTCGAAGAGAATCGCTCGTAATCGACTTAATATCACAGGGAGTCGATGTCAATGGTGCCAATGCAGATGGCGACACACCATTAAGTACCGCCATTGAAAACGGGAATCATAGAATGATTCAACTACTATTAAAGGAAGGTGGCAACGTCAATCATAAATTAAAGCAGGAAAAAATGAACCTGCTTATGTACGCCATCGACAAGCAAGGCAGCCGATCATCAACCACCATCAAAACTTTGCTCAAGGCTGGGATTCAAATTGATGCGCGCGACAAAGGTGGAAAAACAGCTCTCATATATGCCGCCATCAATGATGATAGCAATACATTACGTACACTCATAAAATCAGGTGCAAATTTAAAAGTACATGACCGAAAGAGCCTGAGAGCGCTTAACTATGCAAAAAAGCACGGAACAAACTCATCTAGCTATCAGACGCTACTGAGAGCCGAGAAAAAACATCATCAGAAAAAACCCATTGAAATCATCATCAAAATGCCAGAAGACGACTTTTAAATCACAACCCAATTAATCCGCGATCGGTCCGGTATTAATAAATGCCAGATTAATAAAGACCAGAACTATAAAGCCTGACCACAACCACCTTCATTATGGCAAACAGATGCAATAATCAGATCCATCACATTCGCACCTGTAGGGCCTGTTGAAATCAAATCACCACTAACGGCTAAAAAAGCTCCCGCATTGGCTTGAGTTAATGCATCAACCACATCGAAACCTTCAAGCTCACCGCGCTGTAAAGTGCCACTATCCACGATTGCGCCAGCATCAGCTTCGGCTTGATTAATCCCGCCGTCACTGCCATCTGTTCCTGCAGCCAGTAGTAGCAGCGAGCTATCTGGCCGCATCGTCTGTGCGGCAGCAAGCGCTAGTTGCTGACAACGCCCGCCTTGCCCAGGATCATCCGGTAACTGCACCGTGGTTTCACTACTCCAGATATGAATACCCGGTTCACTATTATTCAATGCCGTCACGAGTTGTTGTCCTGCGATTACGGCATCACCATCAATAAAATCATCGTGGCAATAAACACGATAGCCTAACGCTTTTGCCGCAACTCCGGCTGCGTTACGCGTATCACTGGCAGAGGCAATGATCTCTGTTTTAATATCCATATTTGTCTCACGCGACATAGTAATGTTTTCATCAAGATGTCGCTGTAGCCATTCCGGCATTTTATCGATAATGGCCTGAGGGCGGCGATGTGGCTGTTCAATCAACAAACCGGAACCGATCACTGCGGGCTCATCGTTAGGCACATCAGACATCAGTAGATTGAGTGTCGTCCGTCCTTTTAAATAAGGGATTAAGCCACCACCCTTGATCATTGATAAAGTAGAGCGAATCTGGTTAATCTCTTCAATCGCCAACCCACTACCCAACAGCCAACGGTTGATGCGCTGTAGCTCCGCAAGATCAATTGAATCAGGCAACTGTTCAACCAAAGCCGAAGCACCACCTGATATCAGAAAGATAAATTGAGCATTAAGGGGGGGCATCCTCAAGTAGCGTCAACAGACGCTGACCTGCGATAAGGCTGTTGGCATCAGGCTGC
>Ga0316204_10010588_pt1 | contig 11834 bp, 22 predicted proteins | sample 6monrhotite_MG_2_FD_205661 | JGI IMG/M metagenome (GOLD analysis project Ga0316204, IMG submission 205661) | Microbial mat bacterial communities from mineral coupon in-situ incubated in ocean water Damariscotta River, Maine, United States -... | ecosystem: Environmental > Aquatic > Marine >...
GCCTGACTACAGCACAGGTATGTCTTAGGTCATGTGCACTGATCTTTGGTTCACGCATATTATCGATAAGAGCGTGGCGCGCCTCAGTAGATAGCTGTTGAGATATAGCTTTGAAAATCATACCGACGAAACGGAGCGATAGGGGCTTTCCTTGGGCGTTTGAGATAAGGAAAGGGTGTGATTGTTTACCCCGCCAATTTGATGCGAATGAATTGATTAAACTCGCAATTTCATCTGCAACCGGAATTTGCCGAATTGACGCAGAAGTTTTGATGGATGGCTTTTCAGAACGTTCATCGACAGTCGAAGCCGAAAGGGGCGAAATATTGACCCAATACTGAATTTCACCGGTGTCAGGATGGTGGCCTTCCTTGATTGCATCTGACGGGAGCAATAAGGCTTCTCCACGACGAAGTCCTTGATGTAAAAGCAGGATAACTAAAATGAAGTTTCGCCACCTAGTCCGTTCTATACGAAAAGGGTTTCTTTCTGATTCTGGATCTATAATTTCGTAAATATCAGCAACGACGACTGCAGGCAGAGCCCGAAGTGCGAGGGGGCGCTTTTTTCTTAGTGGTTTCAAAGAAGAAAACAAACGCTCCAGGCGAAGAAGATAAGCATGCGTTTCTTCAATACGATGAACTTCAGTTGTGGTCTTAGCCAATCTACTCAACGTACTTTTTATAAAACCAAATGCTGTTGCCCAACGTGCTGACACGTCAGCTCCAGATTGCGCTGACTCGTTTGAGAGCTGTGTAAAAAAGCCCGATAGACAGATCTCAATTTGTTCAAAGTTTAAATCACCTATCAACCGATCAAGCTTATCCGATCCAATCTGTACAAAGACACTTTTGTACAACGCATCAATCGCGTGCAGTTTTCTCTGCAGAGTTGTTTCTGCAAGACCAACCCCATCAACACAGGCCCACACAGTGGCCCAATACCTTGGTCGACCATTATTTGGTTGAACCAAAATAGGGGAGCGCAACGAGCTGGGAACGAATTCAGATTGAAGATTATATGTGACCATGTTGAGTTTAGCGTATGCGCCAAGTGCCATCAGGTCAACAGCACGTTCACCTAACGTTCTTAATCGTAAAAACCGTATTAACGGTTCACAATATTTAATTTGAAAATCAAAAACCAAAATCACTTCGTGATTTTATGCCGCCTGTTGGCGGCCGGCACACAATGGTGCTTGCGTTATGGGCGCCTCACCAGTGTGTGCCGGGAGTCCAGATCAAACACACTGCCCAACGGAACAGTCATTGTAAACACAACAGGAAAGATTCCAATATCTGGGTTACGTGTTGTGTAGTGAGAAGGGTTACTCAACTGCTTAAAGCAACACTAGTGAGAGTTCCGGTCTATGTCATAATGTATATTATGGAAAATTGGCTAAAGCAAAAGTATCGCAATGGCTTGGCCGCACTCTCTCACCACAAACCACAACAGCTTGTATTATGTAAACTCTAGCCATACTTGATCTGGCCTATTGACACGCTACCGAGAATCGACTCAATCACAAGTATATGAGCGTCGAGTATTACATGAATAAGTTACCCCCCGCCGACAAGGCCCAGCTTGCCGACTACCTGGAAACGATGGCCCGCGATCTGCGCTTTCAATTGAACGAAGACAGCTTGCGCCAAGCCGCGAACGAACGGGTGGCCGATCACCGCGCCAGCCGCGCCAGCGCCCGCGACGTGTTGCGCGGCATAATGTGGCAAGGCATCGACACCGCCCGCGCCGTGCAAATGGCGGAACTTCAAACCGGGGTGCAATCTGATTTGCTTATGAAATGGGCCATGGCCGACACGCAAAAAATCGCCCGGTCAAAACGCAACCGCGCGATCATGCAGAAAGTTTCTAAAGGCTGGACAAACGCCGCCATCGCCGAACATCACGGCTTGGCCGAGAAATATGTAGCCCGCCTGATCAGCCAGAATAGGCTTTAACGCCCTTCTCAACCGTCCGGCCCACCACATAGCCGCCAACGCCCAGCTTTAGTAGGTCCCACATATCGGGCGGGATTTCAGCAGCCGGGGTGTTGAAAATCGGCGCGACAATAAAGTTGATCGCGATGATCACGCCAAACAGCACCATGAGCATAGGACGCCAATTGCGTTGCAACCAGCTATCGCCATTGGCCTCAGCCAAAACCACAGAAGTCGCCGCCTTGAGCCCTTCCAATTCACCCGCCAAAATTTGGCTTCGAATGCTTGCCTTGATCTTTTCGGCCATATCCTTGTCGGGGACGGCTTTGTCAACAATCCCCAAGATGCCCGGCAATAGCTTTGCGCCGAGAGCGATAAGTGCGCCCATGATCTATTCCTCCAATTTGTCGAGGCGGCGAAACACGTGCCGCAAGTGGACCCGGCTTTCGATCACAGAGACCAAAATACCGAGCAGCAAAAGGCCCTGGTTGTCGTTGATTAGCCCGAGTAAATCCATTAGGCCCGCCCCTTCTTTTTCCAGAGCAAGAACGCCAGCAACAAGCCGCCACCGATCACGAGCCACTTGACAAGATCAGACATGGCAAACCAAATGCTCTCACCTTCCGGCTTGTTCATCCATTCCCAACCGACGATAGAGCCGAGCGCGATCACGAGCTTAAGCATCACGCAACCCCTGTGTAAAAGATGTGCGTGCCGATCCGTGCCGACACCGTCGCGCCGGGGCTTGTTGCCCATGGCGGGTTAACGCCCGTTGTGTGGTAGTGCAGCGCGCCGCCCGTGATGTCCTCAAGATCGCCCAAAATAGCCGCTGTGGCGATTTCGCGGGCTTGTGCAAAGGCCGGGTCGCTATCGTTCACCGCAAGCATTTTAACGCGATTTGGATCACCCTCGTTCCATGCAGAAAACTGATAGTCCTTGAAGACAACATCAAGGAAGGATTTACCCATCCAGCTTTTCGCATCAACGCGGTTTTTGATCACGTTGGCGACGGCTTGCATACCCTCACGACCAGCGCCACGCGCCTCGCCGTAAATGGTCCGCGCCACCATGTCGATTTGATTGTTTTTGCGCATGATAAACCACCCTATTAGGGCCAGCGCCGGAATTAGCCAGCGCCAGCGCATTATTGACCCGATCCGCGCGGCTTTTCGCGGGTGGCCGGGATCGGCTTGCTCGACTTGGCGGGGATCGGCTTGCCCTTGCCGACAAACGTGCCGTCTCCATCTTTGTAATTTTCAGTCGCCATGATTTTTACTCCTTAGTCGTAATGAACAGAAAGACGCGGCCCGACACCGGACGCGCCCAAAAACAAGCCGTCGCCCGCAACAAGTGTCATGGGCTCAAAAAGATTGAAGGTCTCGCCCGCCTTGAGCGAAACAATCACGTTCGCCAGGGTATTCCAGCCAGCCGGAGCGGCACTGCCAACATGCACGTAGCAATCGGCATCGGCGCGAATGACCATATGAGAAATACGACGACTACCAGCAGCCGGGGCGATCACCTGTTGAACACCCACCGCGCCCGGTTCAGCTATCGCGTTGGTCGCGCCCATGGGCTTCACCGTGGTGGCATTCACAGCACCGTTGACCGTCTGGTCTGCCGGGAGGTTGGACACCGCCACCGTGCCGTTGACCGTCTGGTCTGCCGGGAGGTTGGACACCGCCACCGTGCCGTTGACCGTTTGGTCTGCCGGGAGGTTGGACACCGCCACCGTGCCGTTGACCGTTTGGTCTGCCGGAAAATTGTCAACGGAAACGGACGTTACCTTATCCTGTAAACGGCCTTCCAAAAACTGCGAGGTGCCGATCTGCAACACGCCCGTGATGGTCGCCGCGCCATCATTGCGCAACACCACCCGCGTGAACGCTTTCGGCTCAATGTTTCCGGTGCGCGCCTCTTGCGGGATGAAGTCACCATCATCAAGCGAGATGGAGACCGTCGGTTGATCCGCGTCAATCACATAAAAAAGGTTCGACGCCGAACAGGCAATTTCCTGAACATTTCCCGCCGCGATTTGAAAGGGATAGCGTTTGCGCATTTTACTTTTTCCTCATTAAGTACAACAAGCCAACAATGGCGGTTCCACCCAAAGCCATGGTGGTGAACATTTTGGTGATCGACTGCAAATCGCTCTCCGACTTTTGCGCCAACAACTCACCCGTTTGCTGGACCAGCGAAGAGCCCAACTCTTTGACCTTTTGCGTGGCATCCTCAGAGGCGGTGAACGCCCGATCAATCGCGCCATAATCCGAATAGGTCAGATCACCCTCAATTGAGGCATTTGCCCCCAACACAACGCCCATGGCATCGGTGACAACAATGCGCTGGTCGTATTGGTTGGTTGTCGTCGTCGTGGACGAATTAGAAGAAGATCGTCCACCCACATCAAAGTCCCTTACGCATAACGATTTCAGACTGATAAAAGCCCATCTTTTGATACACGCCGCGATAGCCCTTGCGCGTCAAATGGGTGCGCATCGCACCACATCCCTTTGACCGTGCCATGCTCACTAACAACGGTTCAAACAGGCGCAGGGCCTGAGTGTCGGAACGCAAAGCTGCGCCCGTTTGAATGACAAACTCAGGTTTGACCCCGATAGGATCGACGAACACCACCACATAGCCGACGCGTTCGCCGTTGACCGATCCGGCCAACAAGGTCGATGTGCCGCGCATCACCTCAGTACGCAAATCATCTACGGTATACGTCGGCTCTTTGCCCATGGTGGGCTCAAGCAAGGTTTGCGCCTCATCGTTCCACGTCACAGGCTCAAGTTTCAACGCGATTTCAGCCATAGGACAAACCCCACAAAACCAAGAATGATTGCAAAAACAGAAACCGCGCCATCACGCACAACGGTTTCAACCGTATCGGAACCAGCCGGATAAACATTGATCGGGCTGGTCCATGAATTGCCCGTTACGCCACTTTCCGCGCTGGACTTAGACGGGGCGGCATTGCCGCCCCGAATATTCAGCGGAGGAATGGGAGCCGTCGCCGCCACCATGTCAGCGCTTCCGCATGAAGAACGTCAGCGCCGCCAAGATCAGACCAGCAACACCGAGGTACAGGCCCCACTTTTGGTAGTCGATACGACCACTTGAGAGGGTGTTGCCGGGTGTTTTGGTCGCATCGGGCACGTCCAATTTCTTGGCTTCAAGGTCGAGTTTTCGATCCTGATAATCACGCGCCCAGCGGGTGTTTTCTTGATCGTCTTCGCGGTCCCACCACGTCGATAAAACGTCGCCCGCACCGCTCAGAATGTCGCCAAACGACCACCCGCCGCCACCATCGGCGGAAATATCCGCCGTATCCTGAAATGCATTAACCATGACTTAGACTTTCAGGTTGTGAACCACTTCCGTGATGGTCGGCACCGCCACCCCCGCCGCAATCGCGGTTTCGATTTCCAGACGGAAAACGCCCATGTCCATAATCGGTGCTTGGCTCAAAGCATTGCGATAGAATTCAATATGACGGTAGGTTTCCAAGCCTTGCGAATTGCGGCCACCCGTTTGAATGGTGTCGGCTTGCAAATCAGCAATATACGCTTGGTAAGCTTCGTTTGTTTCCAAATCGACGATTTTCTTATCGTCAAAAAACACCCTGACCTTGTCGGCGGGCTGGAATGCTCCGAGCATGTGAAAGCCCAAAAGCCGCTTGTTCGAACCAGTGACCGGCAAGTCGTCATATTCGAAATTGCTGCCCGACGTTTTGATGATCACGTTATGAGACTTGATTGAGACGAACTCGCCCATAGGGGCCGCCGACTGCTCAAGGTTTGCGTAGAGCTTCAAAGTAGGCGCGACGTTGAGCACGTCCGGTGCAAGATCGACCTCTACCGTCAGGTTTTTAACGTTGCCGGTGCCCAAGCCCAAAATGCGCGAGGCATCGAACGAACGCAGTTCAGGCCGCGTAAACGAACACACAACGTGGTGGTCGTAATTGCGGCGATTGTGCCAGTTATCGACAGTGCGGATTTGTTCGGGCGTGTACTTGTGAACGGCTTCGCCATCAACCAGCACACGAACTTGCAAAATGTCCGCGAAGACTTCGGCTGAGGTCGCATTCACACCCGCTTTTTGGTACGAAATGAAAAAGCGATTGTACATGTACATGCCCGTGGGCATTTCCAGGGTTGCGGTGTTGCCTTGAACAACCGAATTGAACGAACTGCCTTGACGAAATGCGGGGGTTGCCATTGCTATACCCCCACTTACTGATCAAGAGCTTGAGCGGCTTGCTTGAAGCCGGGAACGTCGTTTTCAACGCCCAGCGTGCGAATGGCAATCAAGGCCAAAACAAAGCCGATTGCCGGGAAGGCGACAGCCTTCAAAACAGTCATAAGTTTCATCCGAAACACTCCAAAAAAAGAACCCACAAGAAAAAATCTGTGGGTTCATTTCTTTGAGTTTTCCGCCGTTTGTCGCGGAGGCGTATCGTTACGAAAGGGGCGGCTTCTTTTTCCATTCCGAATTCTCATAAAATACGTATTCGTATTTCTTTAATTCGCGGATCGCATCCGCCGCGCTTTCCCTTGAAATGATGGTGCGCGCCGTGGCCTCAACTGCCGCCTCGCCCGCCACCTGAAAACACGCCACCCGGTCGGCATTGTCACGAATGAACATGGAAATGGATTGTGGGCGCTGTGTTACCGGAATAATATCGATTCCGCTTTCTCGCCCCATTGTGACCAGCCGGGCGAAGCCGTTAAATTTCGGGTTGGGCGGATTTGGGCTTGCAGTGTGCGCCTCTTCAACCACAAGCATTGTTTTAAGGTGGCTGGTTTCGTCCTTATAAGGCTTTTGCAGCGCCTCAATGAGCCGCGACACCTCATGTAGCTCTTTCACCTCATTGAGCGGCTCAGGCTCATACACCACACGAAAAGTGCCCGCATGGTTGCGCCGCAAGACGTCCAGCAATGCTTTAAGCCCCTTCACCACCTGAAAGCCCTTGACCTTGTGGTATGAGTGTTTCGGATCGAACACGATCAAGCGCGGCACGCTCTGAATAGAACGCTGTGTGAAATACGATTTGCCGCTACCTTTCATCCCAAAAACGCACATCAAAATGCCGTCACGTTTGCTCATCAGAATTAGCCTTTTCCTTATCGTTAATTTTGAACTCGCCACCATCTTCGCCGTGGTCGCCCTTGCGTGCTTGAACCTCACGATAGGCACCCACAAGCGGCAGACCAAAGCCCGCGCCATAGACCAGCACGCGCTCAAGGGTTTCGCTAGAAGCATGATCAACGAACGGACCCAAAAACCCATCTTTAAGGTCGCCGTAAAGCAAATCGGTAGCTTGCCGAAAATCTTTATCATCGGGACTAATTTCAAGAGAGTTGACCTTGAGCCGATTGCCAATCCAGCTATAAAACCAGCGCACAAAACCGCTAAAACGATCATCGGTAACGAGCTTTTCAACAACAGCCTGGAAGCGATCCCGGCTTTGCTCATCTTGCGAAGTTTCGCCCGGCCCATCGCCAGAAAAGACAAGAGAGCCGTCGCCCGACACTGTGACGCCATCAAGCGGCCCCGGTGCGGACTGAGGATCCTTTGCGGGTTCATCCGCCGAAGAGTTCATCAAAGTACCCATCGCCTTCGCCCTCCCATTTCTTTTCGAGAACGGGCACGGGTGCGGGAGCATCATCCGGCACAAGTTCCGGCGCTGGCGCTGGTTTCGACACGGGCGCGGGCTCGTTATGCCCAAAATCTGGCACGTCCGGCGCTTGTTCGTTCTGTATCGAAGTGTTTTCGTTACGTATCGAAGGGGACGCGGGCTTTTTTTCCGGCTTCTCTTCGTTACGTATCGTGACGTTGCACATTTCGCGCAAGTCTTCTGTTGTGTCGATTTCGTGAGGCAATCGCACTTCGATCACGCCGCCATCATGGCGGACATGATAATAAAAACGCCCGTTCACATTTTGCTTAAGAGGCGTGAATTTATCGGAAAATGGACACAAAATATCCATCCCGATTTTCTTATCGACGGCACCCATAGGCACCTCCTGATTTCCTTGATTGCAGGTCTGTCGCGTATTCGATTTGTGTCCCGTCTTCTCATTAGAAAGGTGCCCTTTCGCCCGGTTCGTCTAAGAAAAATAACCGCTCATCAGCAGCCGCCATCTTGCGCTTAAAGTGCTTTGGATCATCACGCGCAAACGCCCTAAATTCGTCCGCCAACACATCCGCGAACGCTTCCGCCGCCGCGCTTGGCGTTTCGCCCATAGCGACGGCATAGCTCACGCACCAACCCATAACGCCGCTTTTATACATTTTTTGAATGTCCTCGCGCCGCCCCTCAACCACGCGTTTGCGGTCCGCCTTTTCCAAGAACGGAACCAACGCACATTTGACCTCATCTTTGAGAATTTCCCATAAGGCATGATCCGGCACGCGGGTCACGTTTTCGCCATCATCGGGGCTGTACTTCATCAAACGCACGCCTTGACATGCCGCCGCCCACATAGACGCCATGCGCGTCTCTAAATCCTCAAAGGTGGTAATTTTCCACTCTTTCAAGTGATCTTTACCGGCGCGCAATTCGACACGCCACACGGGCGGACAATCGTCCTTATCCACGCCCCAAACCTCATACCAGTGAGAGCCGATCTTGCGCGAGACCTCTAATGATTTGTTATAAATTTGCACTTGGCGGCGCGGCATCATGCCGACCGTGACGCTGGACGTTTGGCGACGATATGACGCTACCAAAAACTCAGAACCGCCAACCGGAATGCTACCCTCAAAATCGCCGCGCTCAAGCGGTTGCGACTTCCAATGGCACGACAAAAGCGCCGCGTCTAAGACAAAATCCGGTGCGACAAAATCAACCGCAAAGTCGGCACGCGACACGCTTTCACCAACAACCCTTGCGCCAAATGCCTCAAGCCGCGCCCATAGCGCCGCTTTGGTTTCGTGATAGCCATTGACCGCCAATTGTGCATTGGCAACCGATACGCGGATATTCCATTCTTGCGGGTCTGGATTGTCCTTAATCGTCCATATTTCACCATCCGGCCCGGTATCGAAGCGGAACGCATAACCGCCGCTGGCCCCGGTCTCGCCAACATGCCCATGAACCCCGTTGATCACAGCATATTCTGCACGTCCGTTTGACGTGGCCCGCGCTTTCACTTCTCGCAAATGCTCCCGAACCTCAAGCGCGATTGCGCCTTGAAAAGCCACGTCCAAGCTATCAATGCCCTTCCGCAATACCGTGAATTCTGACAATTCCATTATTCTGTAATCCTAGGAGGGGGTGCTACATGGACCCCCGCTTTGTGCCGTTACTTACAATCCGTCCTTATTTTCTCAAGGCGATAAAACGCCTCAAATGGGCCAAACTGAAAGCCGCCGTCATAGCGCCAGCATCCACAACTCATTTCACGATGATGATGCCAGCCGCCAACGCACCACCGATAGCCGACATAAAGCCGCAAACCGATCTTTCCACGCGGACGCTCAAACGAAACCGGAACAGCAACAGAGGCGCTGGTCATTTCGCCATGCTCCCAATCCAAAAAAGCGCCTCAGAAAGACGAGACGCCGCATTGTGGCCCGCCGCCGCCGCCGCCGCCGCGCCGTCCGCTGTTTGCGTTTCCCGCGCCTCTTGGGCCAGCTTTTCCACCTGATCCAAGATCGAATAGGCGTAACTCTTGACCAGTGCAACCCGCTGCTCACTTTTCATTTAACAACCTCCCAAGCTCGAAGACATCCGGCAATTCCTCGCCATACTCGTCTAAAAAATTATCCCAAAATCGCCAAACCTCGTGCGACTTGAGCGACATCAAAAAATCGTTCGCTTTCTTGTAAACGTCCATATTTCGGGCGCTGGTGCATGGCACCAATTCCACCGAATGAAGCGCCCCCTTTAGGGGCTGCCGCCAATAGGCCGCTTGCGGAAAGCCCCGCGCCTCAATCCAAAAAAAATCGTTTTCAGCCGCCCGAAACGCACGCGCTAAATCCGCACACAAATTAAAATGGCTCTTGAGGACGTACTCGCGCCCTTTCCATATCCATTGAACAGTCCATTGCTTCACTGTGTGCGGATCGCGCATGGTCCGCCCATCAGCCTCAAGCAAAAAGCCACCCGTTCGCCGGGGCGAACGCGTGACCTTTTGAGGGTGACGAGCGTTGTTCATTTCGCGGCCTTAGCGCGAGTACGGATTGAAATTAGCAGGGGGCGGCGTATACACCGCGCCAGCCGCCGCCTCACCCTCGCCGGACTTGCCCTTACGGCGATAATCCGAATACTTCATTGAGTTTTCATGCTTGATATTGAATTTAACATTTTCCGTTGCGCCCTTGGGCTGATCATCCGCCGCCCAGCAATTGAAAAAGTGAATTGCATCGTGCGTTTCATCTTTTTCAACAAGCCAAAGCAGCAAATAGCGACCACCGGCTTTGTATTTTTTCCACTTCGCGCCGCCGTTTTCATTCGTTTGCAAAACGCCGTTGAAACCGTTCCACAGTTCAACGTCAAAATCGCGGGTTTGCCCATCACGCTTTACCGCAACTTGCGTCAAGTAAATGCTGGTTGCAAAACGACCCCAATTAATATCGCCCTCAAGATAATCAGGCTGACCGTCTTGCTCGACGTAATTCAATTCATTCCCAGACATGGCAGTTTTTCCTTTTGATTAGCGGTTTCAATATTTCCAACGCGCTCCCGCGCAGGGGGCGGTTTTTTTCCGTTTTAGAAACGGGGCGGATTTTTTAGGAGGAGGAGGGATTTTCAGGCCCCTCCTCTTTTTGAGAACGGGAACCCATGAGACCCGTTTCCAAAACACCCCGTTGTCAAAACCGCCAGGAAAGACAGCGCGGGGCCAAAACTCGATTTGCATAAAACGTGGGCGACCTAGGCCTCCAGTTATTCCCCGGCTGGGGAGGCTCCACGGGACGCAGTCACTTGCGTTTCTGCTCTCGCTTCATCAGCCGCTTAAATGCCGGGCCAGATGCTCCCAATGTCAGTCGCCCTGGGGAGCCCACGGTCTATGCAATTCGAAACACAAAACCTTGTGCTGTTAATCTTTCGTTAACACTCGCCCTTGTGGGTGACACCGTGGAATGTGCTATATGACGCTTATCGCTCTAAGTTTTGTGGATTGTCAAGCGCTATATTTCAATTAACATTGAAGTCAGACAGCCAGGAGGATTCGGCATGGGACGCGACCCACACGCACTTTTCGACCCTGAGGAAAACGAAAAAGAGCTAGAACGCCTTTTTTTTCGGGACCTTACGATTAACATTCTGATCGACAAAGCCCGTGAAAACCACGACATAAACAGCGATAGAAAACTTGCTGAATTTATGGGCCTAAAAAACTCGGCTGTGTCCTATTGGCGCAATGGAAAGTCATGGCCTACAGATGACAACATTGTGAAATTAGCCGAACTTGCCGAAATTGACCCCGAACACGTCCTTATTGAATTAGCGATTTGGCGATCCGAAGGCCCCGCAAAAGCCGTATGGATGGAAATCGAAAAACGCCTATTGCAAGCCGCCGCCGTGCTGGTTGGCTTGATAATTTTGACCGCGCCGGACGCCGCGCACGCCGCCTCATTTGCGGCTGGACAAATAGCGAACAAAGTAACCTATGCCCTGGATACTGTGTATATTATGGAAAATATGATATGTTATTTATATACAATGCATTAATAATTATAGCGCGCGTAATGCAGAAACTTTCGCTTGCATCAATTGGGACAAATTTAAACGCGAGCAGAACCCTGCTCCTAACGCCCCATTAAATGCCGATGGTCATGCCATCAAAGGCCACAAACACATTTTCCGGCAGTCTCTTTTGCACCGACTCATAGTCTAAGCCAAAGCTCAGGTGTGTCAGGTATGCGCGTTCAGGTTGCACCCTT
>Ga0316204_10010591_pt1 | contig 11830 bp, 10 predicted proteins | sample 6monrhotite_MG_2_FD_205661 | JGI IMG/M metagenome (GOLD analysis project Ga0316204, IMG submission 205661) | Microbial mat bacterial communities from mineral coupon in-situ incubated in ocean water Damariscotta River, Maine, United States -... | ecosystem: Environmental > Aquatic > Marine >...
TGGGTCGGTTGGGTCGATGACTTCGACAACGACGCCGTGCCCGAGGCCGCGTTGGTGGCCCCCGCCCAGTCCGGGCGCTGGGAGAAGCAGGGCGCGGCCTTCATCCTCTCCGGCGACGATGTGCTCGACGGCGTCTTCCCCGAGTCGGGCCTCGGCCTGCTGGACGCCGACGGCGACGGAGTCGCCAGCGACGAGGACTGCAACGACGCGGACCCGCGCGTGTTCCCCGACAACGATGAGATCTGTCGGGACGATCTGGACAACGACTGCGACGGCGCTACAGACGAGCAGGCTTGCGTTCGAGGCGGCTGCGGCTGCGCGGTGACGCCGGCCCCAGGCGCTGGCCTGCTGGTGCTCATCGGCCTCGCAATGCTCCGAAGGAGACACGGATGATGACCACGATGCTACTGGCCCTCATGGGCTGCAGCCCCGAGCTGACCCTCTACGTGCCCGAGGATCCCATCGCGGGCGAAGTGGAGCTGACCGCCGAGGGCAACTTCGATCGGCTGGTGATTATGATCGACGGCGCGGTGCTGGACGGCGGCGAGGGCCCCACCCTCACGACCACCTGGGACTCCACCACCGTCGAGGACGGCATCCATCAGGTGCGCGGCGCGGGCTTCATCGGCAACCGCGCGCCCATCGAGACGGTCCTGGAGATCGACGTCTCCCAGGCCGACGGCGACACCATCCCACCGCAGGTCGCCATCACGAGCCCCAGCGAGGGACAGACCGTCGGCGGCGACGAGATCCCCATCTCCCTCCAGATCACTGAGAATGTGGGCTTGGAATCCGTCGCGATCTACGCGGACGGAGATGTCCTCGCCAACCTCCCCCCGGACGGCCCCTGGGAGGTGAAGTGGGAGAGCGTCACGATTGGTGAGCACTGCATTGAGGGTGTGGCCGTGGACCTCGCGGGCAACGAGGGCTCCAACGGGATCTGCTTCGAGGTCGGCGAGGAGTCCGACGAGGTCTCCTGCACCATCACCAGCCCCCCGGACGGCGCTGAGATCGGCGGCGAGACCAACATCACCGTCGCCGCCTCGGCGAGCGGCGGCATCGCGTCCGTGGACTTCTTCGCCAACGACGAGCTGATCGGCAGCGACGTCAGCGCGGCCTGGTCCCTCATCTGGGACACCACGGACTGGCTCGACGAGACCGTGGTGGTCAGCGTCGACGTCAACGCGGCGGGCGGCGGCCTCTGCACGGACTCGGTCACGGTGGACATCGGCGAGGGCTCGACCGGCCCCGACCCCGAGGGCTTCGTGGTGCTCATCACCGACCCCACGGACGGCTCCACCCTCGACGTGGTCGGCACCGGCGTGCCGCTCAAGGCCGCGATCGGCGGCGGCAAGGGCGCCGAGTACGCGACGCTCTTCATCAACGACGTGGCTCAGGAGACCCTGACCACCGGCTGGCAGTGGAACTGGGACGCCACCCCCTTCGTGGGCACCGACGTCTCCCTCGAGGTCGTCGGCGTCGAGCTTGTCACCGGCACCGAGTCGAGCGACGCCATCACCGTCACCGTGCCCGCCGGTGGCTGACCCCCACAGATGAACGAGCACCTGCGCGGCGGACTGCTGCTGGCGGTCTACGCCGCGCTGACGCTCGCCGCCCCGCCGGCGCTGGACTTCCTGCAGAAGCACCACCTGCGCTCCGAGGGCGCGCAGGCGAAGGCCCGGGCGAACTTCGGCGCGGTCCCCACGGCCATCGGCGTCGCGGTGACCACGGTCAACCGGGAGGTCCGCATCCCGGCGGCGGACGCGCTGCTGCCCATCCAGCGCGTGTTCCGCATCGAGCAGTCCTGGAACTTCTACTCCGGGAGCCTCGACCAGCTCCACCGCCTCGAGGTCTGGATCGACGACGGGCTGGTCTACCGCTCCGGTGACCCCGAGTACGGCTGGCTCGCCGACGAGCTGACCAGCCGCCGCCTGCGCCCCATCGTCCAGGCCACGGTGGTCACCGAGGGCTCCCGCAACGCCAGGGGGCTCGCCCGCTTCGTGGTGAAGCGGGCCCGGGAAGAGTTCCCCGACGCGCGGGAGGTCACCCTGGCGGCGACCCGGGGGGACTTCCCGGGCCTCACCATGGAGACCGCCCACTCCCTGACCGCCCGGGGCCCTGACTGGGTCGTGGAGCCCTCGAAGTGATGGCGCGGCTCTGGAGGCGGTGGCTCACGTGGAGCGGGCGGGAGGTCGACGCCCGGCCCCTGGCGCTGACGCGGGTGCTGCTGCCGATCATGCTGCTGCTGGACATGGCGCGCCTGGTGCAGCTCGGGCTGGTGGACGACCTGTTCCGTCACTACGACCAGGGCGGCATCAACGTCGCGCTCAACCCCCACCTCTGGCTGGACAACCTCTCCCCGATGTGGGGCGGGCCCGTCGCCGTGGGGGTGGTGATGGCGGCGCTGGCCTGCGTCGCGGCGGGGGTGCTCTACCGCCCGGCGCTGCTGGTCGCGCTGGTGGGCTACGCGCAGCTCGGGCACCTCTGCGGCCCCTCGGACCGGGGCATCGACCGCATCCTCCGCACGGTGATGCTGATCCTGATCGTCAGCGAGGCCCACAAGCACTTCTCGCTGAAGAGGCCCTGGAAGGACCGCATCCCCGCCTGGCCGCAGGATCTCGTGCGCTACCTGCTGGTCCTGGTCTACATGAACTCGGGCTTCGCCAAGCTGCTGGGGGATCCGGCGGGCTGGCTCGGCTTCGAGGGGCAGTCGCACCTGTACCGCATCATCACCAACCCGGTCGCCGGGCACGTGGACCCGGTGATGGCGGACGACTGGGGCTGGGTTCTCTGGCTCGGCGGCTGGTTCACCATCGGCATCGAGCTCGCCGCGCCGCTGCTGCTGACCCGCCACGCCCACTGGTGGGCCCTCGCAGGTGTCGCCCTGCACCTCGGGATCGCGGCCACCATGGAGCTCGGGATGTTCTCCTGGGGCATGCTGTCGCTGTACCCCATCCTCTTCGCGGAGTCCCCCTGGCTGAACGCCCGCCGGTCCAGCGCCTCCTCCTGACCCTCCTGGTCGGCGTGGTCGCAGCGCTCCTGACCGAGGGGCTGTGGCGGATGGACCTGCTCTCCCGCATGGAGGCCGGGCTCCAGGACTACTGGCACGTCTGGCGCGGGGAGAGGTCGGACGCCGTCGCCGAGGCCCCGGTGCTCTTCGTGGCGGTGGACAACGAGAGCCTGGAGCGGCTCCCGAACCCCTACGTCTTCTGGGGGCCGCACTTCGCGGACGCCTTCGGCGCTCTGCGGGACAACGGCGCCACCGTCGTCGGGCTGGACTACCTGCTCAAGGTGAGCGGCGAGGACTTCTTCAGCGCGAACGGCTTCGGCGAGCTGAAGGCCAGCCGGGGCTGGGACAGCAGCTTCCGCAGCGAGCTCCTCAAGGGCGACGTGGTGCTGGTCTCCACCCTCGTCTCCTCCCCCGACGGCGGCGCGCGCGTCGATCTGCCGCTGGGCGAGTACCAGCTGCTGCTGCGCGACAAGCGGGCGCGGCTGGGGCTCGACAACCTGCCGAAGGACAGCGACAACATCGTGCGGCGCTTCTGGCCCCAGGTGGTGCCGGGGACCGACGAGCCGGGGCTCTCCCTGGGCCTGGCGCTGGTCCTGCGGCACCTCGGGTTGGATCCACACGCCGCGCGGTGGGAGATCGCCGGCCGCTCGGTGAGCGCCGATCAGCGTGAGCGCATCGTGTTCTCCGGGCCGCCGGGCACCCTGCCGAGCCTGCCCTTCTGGAAGCTGGTGACCCCCGACGCCCTGACCGACGCCGAGCGCGCGCTGATCGCCGGACGCCTCGTCATCATCGGCGCGGCCCACACCAACACCTCGGACGCCTTCGCGACCTCCTACGATCTCCAGGCGGGGCCCGAGCCCATGTACGGGGCCGAGCTGCACGGGCACATCGCGGCCACGCTGCTCTCCGGCGCGCGGCTGCGGGAGCCCGGCGACGCCGCCCGCCCGGGCCTCTTCCTGCTGCTGGGGCTGGCCTCCGCGCTGCTCTACTTCCGGGTCTCTCTCAGGCTCGCGGTGGGGCTGACCCTGTCGCTCGCGACCCTGCCGCTGCTCGGCTACGCCCTGTTCGTGGGGATGGACCTGCTGCTGCCCGTCACCGGCTTCATCTTCGTCTCGGTGATGACCTTCGGCGGCGCCTACGGGCTGCGCTTCTCGGGCGAGCAGCGGCAGCGCGCCAGGCTCCGCGCCGTCTTCGGCCGCTACGTCGCGGAGGACGTCGTGGAGCAGATCCTGGCGAGCCCGGACGGGCTGAAGCTGGGCGGGGAGCGCCGCGAGGTGACCATCCTCATGTCCGACATCCGCGGCTTCACCACCATCAGCGAGCAGCTCGAGCCCGAGGAGGTCGTCGAGATGCTGAACGCCTGGTTCGAGCGCTCCTGCAAGCCGATCCTGGATCGCGGCGGGGTGGTGGACAAGTTCATCGGCGACGCCATCATGGCGGTCTTCGGCGCGCCCATCGCGCGCGAGGATCCAGCCGGCGACGCCATGGCGAGCGCCCTGGAGATGGCCGCGGCGGCCCAGGACTTCCAGCGCTGGATGCGGCGGCGCTTCCCCGACAAGACGCTGCCAGCGTTCGACATCGGCGTGGGCGTGCACTCCGGGGTCGCGGTCGTCGGGAACATCGGCCACGAGCAGCGCATCGAGTACACGGTGATCGGCGACGCGGTGAACGTGGCGGCGCGCATCGAGGGGCTCACCAAGGCGCTGGGGTGCCGGGTGCTGGCCAGCCGCGCGGCGCTGGAGACCGCCCGCCGCGACTTTGAGACGGGGAAGACCTCAGCGCTCCAGGTCAAGGGCCGGCTGGAGCCGGTCGAGGTCATCGAGCTGCTGGAGCCGCCGCGCTGACAGCGGGATCCGCGCGGATCAGCTGAGCGTGGAGAAGGCGATGAGCCCGATCGCGCCCATCGCGGCCGCCGCGGCGATGATCCATCCCAGCTTGCTGGAGGCGCCGCTGTCGCCCGCCTTCTTGTGGGATCGATCGAGCTTCTGGATGTTGGGCCCCTTCTTGACCACCACCTCGGAGAAGATGTTGCCCGCGCTCTGATCGTCGAGGAGGGTGTCCTGCTCGGCCAGCATGCGGGAGATGTTCTTCTTGGCCCAGAGCCGGATCCACTCGCCGTCCAGCTCCTTGCGGAGGAGGGCGCAGGCGTCCGCGACCTCCTGGGCGTCCGGGCGCTCGTGGGGCTCCGCCACCACCATGGCCATCACCACGTCGACGACCGCCGCGGCCAGCTCGGGCGGCAGCTCCTGGTTGTCGCGCCCCAGCCGCCGCTTCAGGCGGTTCCGCAGGTGCTCTATCCAGAGCTGGTGCTCCTCCTCGCCCGGATCGCGCATCCCCAGGAACTCGCCCAGCAGACACTCGCAGAGCATCACGCCCAGCGCGAACACGTCGCCCTCGGGACCCTCGCGGCCCTCGGAGCGCTCCGGCGGCACATAGGAGCGGGACTTCTCGACCGAGGCGCGGCCGTCGTCGGGCAGGGCGAACTCCACCCGGGCGCCGCCGAAGTCCAGCACCTTGATCTTGCCCTCGGGGGTGATGCGGATGTTGGCGGGTCGCAGATCCCGGTGGGTCAGCCGCAGCCGCTGGCCGTAGGCGTCGGGGGCGTTGTAGGCGGCCCGCAGCGCGACGGCGATGTCCTCCACCAGCTCCAGCGCGATGTGCACCGGGATGGGAGATTCCTGGATGAGGTCGCTCAGGTAGACGCCGGTGACGTACTCGGAGACGACCGCCCAGCCCTTGTCGAGCGAGACCATGTCCTCCACGCCAACGACCGCCGGGTGGTTCAGGTGCTTGAGCACCTTCGCCTCCTCACGGAGCTGCTCCACGGTATCCGAGGTGACCTGCCTCTCCTGGATGACCTTGAGCACGACCTGATGATGTAGCCCCCCCGCCGGCACAAGCGGCTCCGCACGGTAGACCGTGCCGAAGCCACCCTCTCCGAGGGTCTGCATGATTCGGTAGCGCCTTCGTTCCATTTGCCGCATTCCTTAGAGGTTGCGGTCTCACAATACCGCAAAATCCCGGAGTTTGAAGCGCAGTTGACGGGCCCTCTCTTGAGAGGCACATTCCGGCTCTATGACTGCTCTGATACTGCTCTCCGCATTGACTCAGCCCTCAGCCGCCTGTGATCGGCCCCACAGCGGGCCCGCCTCGGACGGCGAGTCCCGCCCGCCCGTGGCCGCGCTGCCTCCCTCGGGCACGGCCAGCCTGAGCCCGGCGGTGTTCCCGGTCCACGAGAAGGTGACCTTCACCTACACCTACACCGTGGGGCCGGCTGGCCTGAGCGCGGGGGACGGCGTCCGCCTGGAGGATCCAGAGTTCCACGGGATGCGCTGGGCCAAGTGGGGCTTCCTCACGACCAACCCGGCCAACTGCAGCCCCTTCACCGCCGAGGAGACCGAGGCCTCCGGGGGGCTCATCACCGTGGACCACACGGGCGACGGCTCGGTGGCGCTGCAGAGCTTCCGCGTCACCGAGACCCCCGAGATCCACTCCTACGGCTTCACCGAGGTGACCGTGCGCGAGGGCTCGCTCGCCCCCGGCGAGACCGTGGTCTTCACCCTGGGCGACCTCCGCGGCGGCTCCGAGTGCGGCATCCAGACGGCCCCCCGGGCCATGGACAGCGTGCCCTTCATCATCCTGGAGCAGCTCGGCGGCGGCGACTGGGTCGAGCTGGACGCCCCCACCTTCTCCTTCGTCTCCGAGGGCCCCGCCGAGCGCCTGCTGGTGAGCGCGCCCTCCCAGGCCCAGACCGGCGAGACCTTCACCGTGCGCGTGGCCGCCCTGGACATCCTCGGCAACGCCTACCGCGACGCGACCCTCTCCCTGAGCGCCAGCCTGGACGGCGAGCCTCTGGGCGAGCACACCCTCACCCCGGCCGACGAGGGCATCTGGACCTTCGAGACCCGCGTCGACGCCGAGGGCTTCGCCCGCATCGAGGTCGACGGCGGCCTGCTCTCCGCGACCTCCAACCCGGTGCTGGTGGCCGACGAGCTGCCCGCCCGGGGGGTCTACTGGGGCGACATCCACACCCACCACGGGCACTCCTTCACCGACGAGGGCGGCGCCCTGCGCGACCAGAACCACGACTACGGCCGCGACGTCATCGGCCTGCAGGTGGGCTGCGAGTCGCTGAAGTCCAGCCCCCACGAGCTGAGCTGGGACGAGATCTGGCCGGACCTGCAGCAGGCCTGCGAGGACTACACCGCGGACGGCGAGTATGTGGCGCTCCTCTGCTACGAGTGGATGGGGAACGAGAACAGCCCCGGCACCGAGGGCCACCACAACGTCTACTACGACGACTGCGACGGCGAGCTCGCCCCCAACACCCTGACGGGGCTGACCGGCTCGGACATCGCGCTGTGGGCCTTCATGGCCGAGGCCGAGGCCACCACCGGCAGCCGCTCCCTGTCGGTGCCCCACGCCTCCAACTCCACCGGCTACAACTGGCGGGATCGGGACGACGCGGCCCGACCGCTGGCCGAGGTCTACTCGGAGTGGGGCGTGTCCGCGACCGCGGAGCCCGACGGCTCGGGGGTCTACAACGGCCTCGGCGCGGGGCACCGCCTGGGCCTCTTCGCCGCCAGCGACAACCACGACGGCTGGATCGGCAACCGCTGGGCGGCCTACCTCGCCGCGGGCGGCCTGGGCGCCTTCGTGGCCACCGACCTCTCCAGGGAGGGCGTCTTCGAGGCCATGTCCGAGCGCTCCACCTACGGCAGCTCGGGCCACCGCCCCTACCTCTCCTTCGGCGCCGACGACGGCGCGGACGTGCTGATGGGCTGGGAGTACATCGCGGACGCGCCCACCTTCCAGTGGGTCTACGCGGGCGAGGCGGCGATCGAGACCGTCGAGCTGCTCTCGATCGCCCTGGACGATCCCAGCGCCAGCACGCTCACCGTGCTGGAGAGCTGGTCACCGGGCACCCTGGAGGCCGAGGAGGAGCACGCCCTGAGCTGGGACGGCACCCCCATCGCGGTGTGGCTGCACGTGGTGGAGGCCGACGGCGAGGAGGCGTGGTCCAGCCCCATCTGGCTCACCGACGACTGCGACGCCGCGGGCGTGGAGGATCCGGCGGGCCGCTGCGACGAGGACACCGGCGACGGCGGCGAGACCGGAGAGACCGGCGACGGCGGCGACGACACGAGCCCACTGGACACCGACGCCCAGGAGACCGGCGACGGCGGCAGCGACGGAGATGGCGGCGACGGTGAGGGCTGCGGCGGCTGCGGCAAGTCCTCGGGCAGCGCGTTCTTCCTGCTGTTGCCTGGCCTGCTGCTGCTGCGGAGGCGCCAGTGAGCCGCGCCCGCCCCGGCTTGTTCAGCGCACCCCTGCTGGTCGCCCTCACGGCCTCCCTCACGGCCTCTTGTGGGCTCCGGGGAGAGGCCGAGGTGGACGACAAGCTGGAGGAGGTCGTGGAGGCCCCGCAGGCCGAGTCGACGCGCCCTGAGGGGCCACACAAGACCCGCACCGGCAAGGTCGGCAAGACCAGCAAGGCCGGCAAGAGCCCGCCGAACATCGGCCCCGCCTCGCGCGCGCAGCAGACCGTGCTGGCCTTCAACAACGCCGCCAGCCTGGCCCGGGTCGGGGACACTCTGCTGACGCTCTATCGGGACAGCGGCGACGTCAAGCTCGCCCGGAGCGCGCCGGCCGCCGAGGGCGCGGAGGCGTCACCAGAGGCAACCACGACAACCACGGCAACCACGGTCACGGTGGCCTCCGGCAACGCCTCGGGCGTCGCCCTGGCCGTCGACGGTCAGGATGTGCTCGTCCTCTTCATCCGAGGCAACAGCCTGAACGCGGCCCTGAGCGACGACGGCGGGCTCAGCTTCGGCACCGCCTGGCCCATCGTGAGCGGCGCCGGCCGACCGCAGGGGCCGTCCGTGCGGCTGTGGCGCTCCGAGGCGGGCCTGCGCGCGGTGCTGACCTACCACCTGGGCAATCAGATCACCGGCCAGCTCTACACCTCGACGCTCATGGACGGAACCTGGAGCGCGCCGGCCCGCCTGGATGGCGATGGCGAAGGGAGCTGGGCCACGCTGGAGGGCGACGGGGACCGGACGATCGCGGTCTGGAAGGACTTCCGGCACCGGGAGCGGGAGCCCACGCTCTACCTCGCGGAGCTGGCGGATCCCACCGGGCCCTGGAGCGCGCCGCGCTCGCTGGGCATGGTGGGCGCGGACCCCAGCCTCTGCCTGGACAGCGGCGGCCGCATGCACATGGTCTACCAGCAGAACTTCCGGCAGCTCCGCTACGTCCGCTCCGACGACCGGGGGCAGACCTGGAGCGCCCCCACCTCCGTCGAGGAGGCCCCGGGTCTGTTCGGGCGGGTCACCTGTCACCCCTCGAACCCCGCCGAGCTCGCGGTGACCTGGGAGAAGTTCATCGGCGACGGCAGCAACAAGGACGACCACGTCAAGGTGGTGGGCCTCGCCCGCTCGCGCGATCGCGGCGACACCTTCGAGGTGATCCCGGTGCTCGACAACATGACGAGCCAGATCCGCTCCTCGGCGCTGCTCACCGGGGACGGCGCCCTGGAGGTCTCCTGGATCGACCTCCGGGGAGAGCCCACGGTGAAGTGGCAGACCTACTGAGCCACCACCTGCCCTTTGACCGCCGCCTGCTCTTTGGCCGCCGCCATCCGGTAGAGCTTCTCCAGCGTCAGGCGGGTCCAGAGGAAGCCCACGAAGAAGCCACAGATCACGAAGTACACCACCGCCACCGCGGCGAGGATTTCGGCGTGCGCTCCCTTGCCCAGCATCGGCCCCAGGCTGGCTCCGAGCGCCTTGAGGTGTCCCGGAAGCTCCGTGAGCTGCGTCAATCCAAGCCCAACGATGATCTTGGTGAGCCAGTCCGAGATGTCTTCCAGGTTGGTGTTGGAGTAGTAGGTCGTCTTCTCGCTCCCGCCGGCCGCGGCCGCCTGATCCCCTGAGGGTCTCGTCGCGGTCTTGGGGATACCGAACAGAAATCCGATGAAGACCCCGAAGAGCACGCCAGCGCCGCTCAGGACGAAGGCGCTGCCATAAGAGGCGCTCGCGGCCTTCTCCGCCGCCCCGACGTACGCGAAGAGCGCGATGACGCCGAGCGCCATGAAGCCCGTGAGGATCATCACCGCGCCGCCGTACCACGGGCGCTCACGGGGCTTCTTCTGGCTCTTCAGCCACGCCACGAGCCTCAACCGCAGGATGGTGAAGACGCCCTCAGCCTGCTCGAGCGCCAGCGCGGGATCGGGTTTTTCGTTCATGACGACCTCCTCCATCACTGTCATCTGACGCCGCGCTCTGGAACAACAGGCGCGGGCGGAATACCGTTCACACCTCGTGAACAGGCTGGAGGCGAGATGCTGGGTCGGACGCTGTTGCTGGTGAGCGCCATGATCGCCGTGGGTGCCGTGAGCGGCTGCGTGGCCCCCACAACCTACGGACTGAAGACCGACGGGCGCACGCCCGCCGCGGGCGAGGTGGAGTTCACCGCCGGGGCCGCCGGGGCCGCCAGCGGGATGGGGAACCTGGAGGACGACAGCAAGTCCTTCTGGGGCGGCGGCGGCGGCGTGACCTACGGGCTCACCGAGGAGGTGGCCATCAGCACCAGCGCCGCGCTGGGCACCTCGCGGGAGATCCTCGACGGCGAGTCCCCCAACTTCACCAGCTTCCGCATGGCGGACGCGGAGTTCCGCTGGCGGCTGATCTCGGAGGATCCCGGCGCCTTCAACCTCACGGCGCTGATCGGCGCGGGCACGAGCATCGACGAGCCCCGGGCCTACAACCGCAACTGGGGCGCGCACGCGGGCATGGTGGCCTCACACCGCATCGCGGACACCGCGCGCGTCTACTACGGCGGCAAGCTCAACCCGGCGATCGACGCCTTCTACATGATGGGCAGCCTGGGGCTGACGGCGGACACCATCACCACCGGGCCCGTGCGAGCGACCTTCGGCTTCGAGGGCTTCGTGAGCCACGCCTCCCTCTGGGACGAGGGCCAGGACGAGGAGCTGACCGTCAAGTTCGATCCGGCCTTCGGCGCGGGCATGTACCTGAACTTCAAGCGCCACTGATCACCTCTCCCGTAGATCGCCACCTGAACCCGCTCTTTGTTGGCTCGGGACTCCAGGTACAGATCCCCCGCCGCGATCCCTCCGACGGCGTACCCGACCTTCTCCTGGCGCGATGCCTTCTTGGCGTCATGGTACTTCCGCATCATCGCGTGCAGCTCGTACTGGCACTCCGCCTGACGGCTCTCTTCGAGCGCCTCTGACGCAGGCGCCACCGACGGGACGGGCTCGGCCGCGTATGAGGTGATGAGGCAGAGAATCCACACACCGGAGATGTTCACTCTTCCCTCCCATTACACCGTACTCATCCACCTTACAGCAGTGGTGACCCAGAACCCTGTGAGGGATCACAGCCCACTGGTTGGGCGCGCCAACTGCGAAGGCGTAACTTTGCGGATCAAGCCGTCCTCTCTCTGAGCCCGCACCTTCCGCCAGCACGCGCCGCACGGCGCGCGCCAACTGCGAAGAGGCCCCTTTGAGGAACGCGACGTCCCAGCGTCTCACGCGAGAGGGTGTTGCGACGTCAGCTGCCTCGCCGCAAGGCGCTTCAGCTCGCCCTTCAGCGCTCCTTCGTCGCTGTCTCTGAAGTTCTCTCCCTGTCTTTTGGCCCCTTGCGGGGCGAGGGGGACGAGCCCCCTGTGACCCCCCTTCTTCAGGTAGCCCGCCCCGCATCTCCACCCTCTCGCTAAGCCGCCACCTTCCGCCAGCACGTGCCGTCAGGCGCGCGCCAACTGCGACTGCGTACCTCTGAGGAACGCGACGTCCCAGCG
>Ga0316204_10010592_pt1 | contig 11830 bp, 8 predicted proteins | sample 6monrhotite_MG_2_FD_205661 | JGI IMG/M metagenome (GOLD analysis project Ga0316204, IMG submission 205661) | Microbial mat bacterial communities from mineral coupon in-situ incubated in ocean water Damariscotta River, Maine, United States -... | ecosystem: Environmental > Aquatic > Marine >...
AATTAGCTATATTTGACGCATTTGAGATACTTAACAGAATTGAAGAAGAAGAAAACTTGCTTGAGGGTAAAACACCTGAAGAGGCAAAGGAAAAAACTTTTAAAGGATTCGCAGAAAGTAGATCTAAGTAATGTACGAGCAAAATTTAGTTAAGACAGTTGAACCTGTAAAAAAGACTACTATCAGTAGACTTAACAAGGGTAAGAAATGGAAATACGGCTACGATAAAGAACATGATATTATAGTGTTATCTCACAACGGGCAGATAGGTGAGATAATAGAGATACAAGGACTAGTTATTGCGTTACCAAAAGCCCCTAAAGAAATATACAAAGATCCAAAGAACAAATGGGTGAAATTCGAGTATCCCAAGGAGTTGCAGAGAATTAAAAATATATTCGATTGGAGGAACTATCCGGAAAGCAGTAAAGAAAAATGGTACGATTATATAGACGAGGAATTTAAAAGAAGGGAGGAAGGATTCTGGTTCACAAATAATGGTAAACCAACCTGGATAACAGGTACGCAGTACATGTACTTGCAATGGAGTAAGATTGATGTAGGTGCTCCAGATTTTAGAGAAGCAAACAGATTGTTCTATATATTCTGGGAAGCTTGCAAAGCAGATAAAAGATGTTACGGAATGTGCTACCTTAAAAATAGACGTTCTGGATTTTCTTTCATGTCGTCGGCGGAAACGGTTAATTTAGCCACTCTTGCAAGTGATAGTAGATTTGGTATATTATCTAAAACTGGATCAGATGCAAAGAAGATGTTTACAGACAAAGTTGTACCTATATCAATTAATTATCCTTTCTTTTTTAAACCTATCCAAGATGGTATGGATCGTCCTAAGTCCGAGCTTGCTTATCGTGTGCCTGCTAGTAAGTTTACACGGAAAAAGATGTCAGCTACAGATGGGTTGGAAGAAATCGAAGGTTTGGACACGACGATTGACTGGAAAAACACTGGAGACAATAGTTATGATGGTGAGAAACTAGCTTTACTAGTTCATGATGAATCTGGTAAATGGGAAAGACCCGATAATATTTTAAATAACTGGAGGGTTACAAAAACATGTTTACGATTAGGTAGTAGAATTATTGGTAAATGTATGATGGGCTCAACTTCAAATGCTTTAGATAAGGGTGGAGAAAACTTTAAAAAACTATACAATGCCTCAGATGTCACGAGAAGAAATAGAAATGGTCAGACAAAGTCTGGCTTATACTCTCTTTTTATCCCAATGGAATGGAACTATGAAGGATTTATTGACGAGTATGGAATTCCAGTCTTTACTAACCCTGATATCGACAGACTTACACCAGACGGTGAATTAATAGATGTAGGCGTAATAGATAACTGGCAAAACGAAGTAGATGGTTTAAAAGACGATCAAGATGCTTTAAATGAGTTTTACCGTCAGTTTCCAAGAACCACAGAGCATGCATTTAGAGATGAGACTAAAAATAGTATATTTAACTTAGTTAAATTATACGAGCAGATAGATTACAATGAAGAGATGACTCGAACTCTAGGAATTACAACTGGTAATTTTCAATGGGTGAATGGAATCAAAGATTCTCAAGTAATATTCTATCCAGATCCAAAAGGAAGGTTTAAAGTTAGTTGGGTTCCACCTCAACAACTGCAAAATAGAGTAATACTTAAAAACGGAGTTAAGTACCCAGGTAACGAACACATGGGAGCCTTTGGTTGTGATAGTTACGATATATCAGGAACGGTAGATGGAGTTGGATCAAAAGGAGCTTTACATGGTCTAACTAGATTCAGTATGGAAGATGCCCCGGCTAACAGTTTCTTTTTAGAATACTTGTCTAGACCACCAACAGCCGAGATGTTCTTTGAGGACGTTCTAATGGCTTTAGTATTTTATGGGATGCCTATACTCGCAGAGAACAATAAACCCCGTCTCTTGTATTACCTGAGACGTAGAGGGTATAGAGGGTTTAGCATGAATAGGCCGGATAAGATATGGAACAAGTTGTCTGTTGCAGAAAAAGAAGTGGGTGGTATACCTAACTCCTCAGAAGATATTAAACAAGCTCACGCAGCGGCAATTGAGATGTACATACAAGATCACGTTGGAATAAAACAAGATGGAACGTTTGGTGATTTGTATTTCAATGAACTACTAAACGATTGGGCAAAGTTTGATATAAACAAAAGAACAAAGCATGATGCGTCGATAAGTTCTGGTTTAGCTATTATGGCTAACAACAGGCATTTATACGCACCAAATGCTAAGGTTGAAAAACAACCACTAAACATAAACATTTCCAAGTATAGTAATACTGGAAGCAATTCACAAATAATCAAATAATAAATATGGCAGAGTCTGGCATTAAAAGTTATTTCCCGAGTCAAACAGTTAGCGATGCTGAAAAGTTAAGCTACGATTATGGTTTGAAAGTAGGTAAAGCTATAGAACAAGAGTGGTTTAACAACGATAGAGGTTCTAATAGGTATAAAACTAATAGCAATGATTTTCATAATTTAAGATTGTACGCAAGAGGCGAACAGTCTATTCAAAAGTATAAGGATGAGTTGTCTATTAATGGCGATTTGTCCTATTTAAATTTAGACTGGAAGCCAGTTCCGATTATATCTAAATTTGTGGATATCGTTGTTAATGGTATTGCTGAAAGAACTTATGATGTAAAGGCTTACTCGCAAGATCCAAATGGAGTCTCTAAAAGAACTGAGTATATGGAGAATATACTTAAGGACATGAGACTTAAAGAGTTTAATGCTGCTGTTAAAAACGAGTTGCAGATTGATGTTAGAAAGAGTCAGATAGAAGAACTTCCGGAAAGTAATGAGGAGTTAGAACTTCACATGCAGTTAACGTATAAACAATCTATTGAGATAGCCGAAGAACAGGCTATCAATACTCTATTGGAGGGTAGTAGATATGAGTTAACCAAAAAAAGGTTTTATCATGATCTTACGGTTTTAGGTATAGGCGCTGTAAAAACAAATTTCAATACATCTGAAGGTGTAGTTGTTGATTATGTCGATCCTGCTAACCTAGTGTACTCATACACAGACTCACCTTACTTTGAAGATATATATTACGTTGGAGAGGTTAAATCTATTCCAGTAAACGAATTAGCAAAACAATTTCCTCATTTAACGGAGAGTGATCTTGAGGATATAATGAAGAATAAATCTTATAATAGATCTAACTACAACTCTAGACATAACTACGACAAAGAAGATAATAACACTATACAGGTTTTGTACTTCAACTATAAAACCTATATGAACGAGGTTTACAAGGTTAAAGAAACCGCTACTGGTGCGGATAAAATTATACCAAGAGACGATCAATACAATCCACCAAGCGATATGGAGGGTGGTTACGGTAGAATGCTAAGATCTATAGAGTGCCTTTATGAGGGCGCTATGATTTTAGGTACTAACAAGTTGCTTAAATGGGAGATGGCTAAGAATATGATGAGACCTAAGAGCGATTATACTAAGGTTAAAATGAATTATGCTATCGTTGCTCCAAGAATGTACAATGGAAAAATAGATTCACTAGTTAAGCGTATAACTGGTTTTGCTGACATGATACAGTTAACACACCTTAAATTACAACAAGTAATGTCAAGAATGGTGCCGGACGGTGTTTATTTAGACGCTGATGGTTTAGCTGAGGTTGATTTAGGAAATGGAACAAACTATAATCCACAGGAAGCTTTAAACATGTTCTTCCAAACTGGATCCGTGATAGGAAGGAGCTTCACGTCAGAAGGAGACATGAATCCAGGAAAAGTACCTATTCAAGAAATTACATCCGGGTCTGGTGGTAATAAAATGCAGGCATTAATTGGTACGTATAATTACTACCTGCAAATGATTAGAGATGTGACCGGGCTTAACGAAGCTAGGGATGGTAGTACGCCAGACAAAAATGCTTTAGTTGGTGTTCAAAAAATGGCTGCTGCAAACTCAAACACAGCGACGAGACATATACTACAAGCTGGTTTATTTTTAACAGCTGAGACAGCAGAATGTTTGTCTCTTAGAATATCTGATATTATAGAGTATTCTCCAACCAAAAATGCTTTTATACAAGCTATTGGTGTTCATAACGCAGCTGTACTTGAAGAGCTTAGTGAGTTGCATTTATATGACTTCGGTATATTCATTGACCTACAACCAGATGAAGAGGAGAGAATGATGTTAGAAAACAACATTCAAATGGCATTGCAACAACAAATAATTGAACTAGCTGACGCAATTGATATTAGAGAGATAAAGAATATTAAGCTAGCTAATCAACTCCTTAAAATACGTAGAAAGAAAAAGCTAGACAAAGACCAAGCTTTGCAACAACAAAATATGCAGATGCAAAGTCAAATGAACCAACAAGCTGCTCAGGCTGCAGCTCAATCAGAAGTTCAAAAAAACCAAGCCTTAACACAAAGCCAAGCACAACTAGAACAAGTAAAAGCTCAATTAGAATCTCAAAGAATGATGCAGGAGGTTCAAATGAAAAAAGAGTTAATGCAGTTAGAGTTTGAAATGAACATGCAACTTAAAGGTGTTGAGGTTGATGGGCAGAAAACAAAAGAGAAGGAAAAGGAAGATCGTAAAGACGAGAGGACTAGAATACAAGCTTCTCAACAAAGCGAACTTATAGATCAAAGAAATAGTGGAAAACCACCTAAAAACTTTGAGTCCGCAGGTAATGATATATTAGGCGGAGGATTTGATTTGGGAGTGTTTGACCCTAGGTAGAATTTATTAATTATTATTATATTATATTATGGAAGAAGAAAACAAAGAAGTAGTCGAAGAGACTACACAAGAAACGACTGAACAGGTCGACGAAAGTAAATTTGAATCCGCTGGTGACGATAGCGTTATAAAAGTAGATTTAAGCAAACCAATAGAACCAGAGCAAGATGAAGCTAAAGAAGATAACGTTGACGACAGCGGAGTGGTTGCAGAGTCTGAAGATGCCGAGCCCACACAAGAACAAGAAGAAGTACAACCGGAAACTGAAACACAAGAAACTCCAGTATTAGAAGAAATTACTGAAGAAGAAGTTGAAGAAGTTGAAGAGCAGGTTGAAGAGGCTATAGCAGAGGCTGAGGCTACTGGAAAACCATTACCAGAGAATATCCAAAAGTTAATGGACTTTATGGATGAGACTGGTGGAGATTTAAATGATTACGTTAAGCTTAATCAAGATTATTCAAAATTAGATGATCAAAATCTATTACGCGAATACTACAAGCAAACAAAACCTCATTTAGATAATGAAGAAATTAACTTCCTTATGGAAGATACATTCTCTTACGACGAAGATATGGACGACGATAGAGATATACGTAGAAAGAAATTAGCGCTTAAAGAGCAAGTTGCCAGCGCTAAAAGCCACTTAGACGGGCAAAAGTCTAAATACTATGACGAGATCAAGGCTGGAAGCAAACTTACGGGTGAGCAACAAAAGGCAATTGATTTCTTTAATAGGTACAACAAGGAGTCAGAAGCAACTCAAAAAACAGTTAAAACTAACTCTGATATTTTTACACAGAAAACAAATAATGTTTTCAACGACAAATTCAAAGGTTTTGAATACAACGTCGGTGACAAGAAATACAGGTTTAATGTAAACAATGCTGAAGAGGTTAAAAACACTCAGAGCGACATAAGCAATTTCACCAAAAAGTTTTTGGATAAGAACTCTGCTTTAACAGACGCTAAGGGTTATCATAAATCTCTATATACAGCAATGAATGCAGACGCTGTTGCGAAACACTTTTATGAACAAGGAAAAGCAGATGCTATGAAAAATAGTATTGCTAAATCCAAAAACGTTGATATGAATCCAAGACAAAGTCATGGAAAAATTGAAGCGGGTGGAATTAAGTTCAAGGTGCTAGGTGATAACTCTTCTGATTTTAAGTTTAAAATTAAAAACAAAAATAAATAATTAAAATTTAAAATTACAAATTATGGCAATTACAGGAGGAAGTTTGTTGAATAAAGTGCCATCGGCACAACAACAAACACTAGCTTCAAATTACATTGACTTCGCAGGAGGTTCAACTGGATGGGAGCAACAATATTTACCAGATCTTATGGAAAAAGAAGCTGAAGTTTTTGGAAACAGAACTATATCAGGATTTCTTTCACAAGTAGGAGCTGAAGAGGCGATGACAGCTGATCAAGTTGTATGGTCTGAACAATCAAGATTACATTTATCTTACATAGGTACAGTAGCTACAGCGGGTGATACTAACGGTACATTTACAGTTGTAACTGATATCGATGGTTCAGCTGATACTGAAAATGGTTTTTTAGTAGCATCTCATGGTGTTAGAGTAAATGACATTGTACTTATAGCTACGGCTGGTATCGTTACTAAATGTTTAGTGGTAGAAACTCCAGCATCAGCTGTTATTTCAGTTGAGCCGTATGATAAGGCTGATTTAACTGGTCACGCAACAACTGGTAGTGGATCTGTATTATTAGTTATCGGTTCTGAGTACGGTAAAGGACAGTCTTACAGTGGTATTACTGGTGCTGCAGCTGCAGACAAAAGAACAGCTTTAACGCCAACTTTCAAGTCTTACAGTAACAAACCAATTATAATGAAAGATTACTATGAGATCTCTGGATCTGATGCATCTCAAATTGGTTGGGTTGAAGTTTCTGGCGAAGAAGGGCAATCTGGATACTTATGGTACTTAAAAGCTGAAGGTGATACTAGAGCTCGTTTTACTGATTACTTAGAGATGAGTATGTTAGAAGCTGAGAAAACAGTTGCTGGGTCTATTATTGGATTTGGTGCTGATGGCCAAATTAGAGGCGCTGCTGATGCTGGTGCTGGCGGAGCAGGTACTGAAGGTTTATTTGCTGCTATTGAGTCTAGAGGTAATATTACTTCTGGAGTTACTGGTGTTAACGCTGCTACTGATTTAGCTGAATTTGACGCTATTTTAGCTGAGTTTGACAAGCAAGGTGCTATTGAAGAAAACATGATGTTTGTAAACAGAGCTACTTCGTTAGCAATGGATGACATGTTAGCTTCTATGAATTCTTACGGAGCTGGTGGTACTTCTTATGGAGTATTTGATAACTCTGAAGACATGGCGTTAAACTTAGGTTTCTCTGGTTTCAGAAGAGGTTCTTATGACTTCTACAAGTCTGACATGAGATACTTAAACGACAAAGCTACAAGAGGTGAAATCAACCGTGTTGCAGGATCTGCAGCTATTAGAGGGGTTGTTATTCCAGCGGGTGTATCTTCAGTTTATGATCAAGCTTTAGGAAAGAATCTTAAAAGACCTTTCTTACACGTTAGATACAGAGCTTCACAAACTGATAACAGAAAAATGAAAACTTGGGTTACTGGTTCTGTTGGTGCTACTACATCTGCACTTGACGCAATGCAAATCCACTATTTATCTGAAAGATGTTTAATTACACAAGGTGCTAACAATTTCATGTTAATGAAATAAGCACAATTTATATTAAAGAACCGGGGCTTCGGCCTCGGTCCTTTTATTTTATTAATTTATATTATATTATATTATGGCAAAGAAAAAAGAAACAAAAAAGGTTGTAGAACCTTTAATAGAAAAAGACTTCGAAGAAGTTGAAACACCGGTTATGGATATTCCAAAACCAAAAAGAGTTGAAAAGAAAAACCCAACACTAGAAGATGGTTGGGAAATAAAAGATAGAATATACAAGTTGAAAGGTAGGAAAAAACCTTTATCAAGGTCTATTAAATCCGCAAACATACATTGGTTTGACGAAGAAAAAGGTTACGAAAGAGAGCTTAAGTATTGTCAAAACCAAAGAACAGTTTTTGTTGATGAAATGAAAGGAGATCAAAGGTTAGAACATGTTGTTTTTAGAAACGGTATGTTAATTATACCTAAGGAAAAAACGGTTTTACAAAAACTATTATCACTGTACCACCCAGATAGAGACGTAATGTTCTATGAAGAAAAACCAGTCGCAAATGCAATAGGTGAAATTGCTTGGTTAGAAATGGAGATTGAAGCGTTAAACGCTGCTAAAAATTTAGACATAGATATGGCTGAAGCTATAATGCGTGTTGAAATTGGATCTAAGGTGTCAGAGATGAGTTCTAAGGAACTTAAAAGAGATTTACTATTATATGCTAAGAGAAACCCTCAATTATTCTTAGAACTAGTAAATGACGAAAACGTTGTGCTTAGAAACTTTGGTATTAAAGCAACTGAAATGGGGATATTAAAATTATCTTCTGATCAAAGAACTTTTTCATGGGGTTCTAATGATAGAAAGTTAATGAATGTTCCATTTGATGAACACCCTTATTCAGCTTTAGCCGCTTGGTTTAAAACTGATGAAGGAATGGAGATTTACTCCAATATTGAAAAAAGATTAAATTAATCTAACTGTAGAGCGGTCGCCCTACGGGGCGATCGTAAACTACAAAATTAAATTATATGGAAAATAAATCAAAAGGATTAGGCGACTCAATAGAAAAAATTACAAAAGCAACGGGGATAAAAAAAGTTGTGGATACAGTTAGTAAGGTTGTTAAAAAAGACTGTGGATGTGGGGCGAGAAAAGACACCTTAAATAGATTGTTCCCTTATAATAAATAAAAGAAATTATGGTAAGCGTAGATACAGTATATCAAAAAGTTTTAGCGTTAGCTAATAAAGAACAAAGAGGCTATATAACACCTCAAGATTTTAATCTATTTGCTAACCAAGCGCAGATGGAAATATTTGAACAATATTTTTATGACACAAATATCGCTAGAAAAAGTCAAGGTAATGACACGGTTTATGCGGATGTAGATGAAATGCTAGAAGAAAAAATTCAGATTTTTGACGATCAAGATGACTCCACCGCTATAGCTACTTATGGAACTGCAGGCACTAATTCAAATATAAAAAGCTTACCAGACTATATTTACAGAGTTCATAGAGTAGAGTTCCAGGGTAGTAATTGTGAGATGGTTAACACGAAAGACTTTAGAGAGTTAATCACCGCTACTGGTTTATTAGCGCCAACCAACCTGTTGAATATGAGGACTACAATTGTTAATATACGTGGTAATACTATAAGATTATATGCAGACGGAATATACAGCACACCATCACTTATATTTTACATTAGAGTTCCCTCTAAAGTTAACTGGACTTATGTCGTTATAAACAAGCAAGCAATGTATGATGCTAATAATTCCACCCAAGACTTTGAACTCCATGCTTCTGAAGAAAATCAACTTGTAAATAAGATATTAAGACTAGCTGGCGTATCTAACCAACAACCTGACATAATGCGTGCTGGTGCGGTTATGGATCAAGCAGTTACTCAACAACAACCTAAAATATAATAAATGGCATTACTAAACAACCAAACCTCTTCACAATACTATAGCAATACTAGTTTATACGGTGAGTATCAGTTTGTTTCGCTAAGAGATATTATAAATCAGTTTATGTTTGTTTATGTGGGGGAAGACAAAATCATTTCAAAAGCCAGTAAAATGGACGTAGCTTTTCATGCCCAACGGGGATTAGCTGAAATGTCATTTGACACTTTTAAATCTACTAAGGCTCTAGAAATAACGGTTCCAGCAACACTGCAGATGACTTTACCACAAGATTATGTTGGTTATGTTAAAGTTAGTTGGGTTGATAGCGCTGGAATAAAACACATAATATATCCTGCTAGTAAAACATCGAATCCTACAAAACCAACACAAGCGGATGACGGGTCATATACTTTTGATGGTGCTGATGGAAGTATGTTAACAGATACAGAATCTACATCGTGGGCAAATTACAAGTCCTCAACACCATCTGAGAATCAAGATGACTATCAAGATGATACTTATTGGCCGATGGATGGGTCGAGATATGGATTAGATCCTCAACATGCTCAAGCTAACGGATCTTTTTATATAGACGAAAATGCAGGAAAAATCCACTTTAGTTCTAATATTAGTGGAAAAACTGTGATCTTAGATTACATAAGTGATAGTCTTGGTACTGATGACGAGATGAAGGTTCATAAGTTTGCTGAAGAAGCAATGTACAAATGGATTTCTTGTGCTATTATATCAGGAAAATCTAATATACCGGAGTACCAAGTAAACAGGTTTAAGAAAGAAAAGTTTGCGGCTGTTAGAACTGCGAAATTAAGATTATCTAATTTAAAACTAGAAGAATTAACTCAAATACTTAGAGGTAAATCTAAGCAAATAAAACACTAGTACATGCCAGAGATCAAGCACAATTTTACCGGTGGTAAAATGAACAAGGATGTCGATCAAAGACTTGTTCCAAAAGGAGAGTATAGAGATGCGATGAACATACAGGTTTCAACTTCGGAAGGTTCTGATGTTGGTACTGTTCAAAATATATTGGGTAATAAGTTGGTTGATGGCTTAAGTTTTTTAAGTCCAAACTCTACTTGTGTTGGTGCTATTGCTGATGAAAAAAACGATGCGTTTTATTGGTTGGTCGCGAGCCAAGTCCCATTAGCGCTACAAGAATCGGGTCCACTTAATATGTATAAAAAACTCACTACTGCTAATGTGTCGGTGGGTAACTACATATTAGAGCATAAGAACAACACTGTAAACGTAGTGTTTGCTGATATTTTTTATAAGTCAGTTTTTCAAAGTGGATCTATTAACCCATCCCAACTTGCTCCAAATCTAACAATCCCAGCGTCTAACCACTCTTTTTCAGTTGGAGATATAATAAACGAAATTAATTTCACATCTACTTTCGAGACAAACCTGTCTTTAGATGTGGTTGCTACCACGGGGTCGTCTTTTACTGTAGATACCAGTAACCTATCACTGTCACTTATTAACACGATACTCGCGTCTAATTTTACTCGGTTTGTAGCTTCTCCATCTGGTGTTTTAGGATTCAACCCCAACAATATGATTACTGGAATAAATATCATTGACGATATGTTATTCTGGACGGATGGTGAAACTGAGCCTAAAAAAATAAACATACCAAGGTGTAAAGAAGGAACCGATAACAACGGTCAAAGTCATACTAGGCTTTTAGTTGAAGGCATCGACAAAGGCTTGGTTAGAGAAGAGCATATAACAGTTATACGTGAAGCACCTTCAAAACCACCAACGCTATCAATGTTAACAAGTCTTAAAAAAGGTGGTACCAAAGGCTTTGTGAGTCAAATTAACTTTTTAACATCCTCCGCTGGTGCTGCTACTTTGTTGAATCAAGGGGATGCGGTTACTTTTGACGTCGACGCTTCGTCTTCAGCTACGATTCTAACTCCACTAGAAATAGAGGTTGGAGATACATTATTATTACACGAGGATAATGTTGGATTAAATCCACCAGAGGATTATCAAGTAAGAGTTGTTGTTTCTGTTATAAACTCAGTAGTAGGTAGTGTAGTGAGTTTAACCGCAGAAATAATTTCTATTGCCCCAGACACGCCAATGGTTGCAGCTTCAGATTTTAATGTAGCGATAGCAGAAGAAGGTAAAAACCTGTTTGAACGTAAGTTTCCAAGGTTCGCTTGTAGGTATAAGTATGAGGACAATGAATATTCTTCTATTGGGCCTTTTTCAGAAGTAGCATTTATACCTGGGCACTTTAGCTATCACCCAACCGAAGCTTATAACAAAGGTATGGTTAACAACTTAAAGTCGCTAGAATTAAAAGATTTTGTATCCACAGACATGCCTAAAGATGTTGTTCAAGTTGACTTACTCTATAAAGATGATAAATCTCCAGAAATATATCTTATAAAAAGTATAGACCCAAGCAATGAAGCTTGGGCTGCC
>Ga0316204_10010594_pt1 | contig 11829 bp, 10 predicted proteins | sample 6monrhotite_MG_2_FD_205661 | JGI IMG/M metagenome (GOLD analysis project Ga0316204, IMG submission 205661) | Microbial mat bacterial communities from mineral coupon in-situ incubated in ocean water Damariscotta River, Maine, United States -... | ecosystem: Environmental > Aquatic > Marine >...
CTCTCACCAGTTGCTGTGTTAATTCGTTTTGTACAGCAAATAATTTTTTTACACTTCGGTCATAACGTTCTGCCCAGACATTAAAACCTCTGCTGGCATCAATCAGTTGCACATTGATCCTAATGGTATCGCTCAATCTCCGGACACTTCCCTTTAATATAAAATCCACACCATAAGCATTTCTAATTTCTTCAGGCCTGACCTGCTTTCCCTTATACTGAAATGATGTATTACTGGCGAAAACAAACAACCCCGATAACCGCGACAAATCTGTAATAACGTCATCAGTAATACCATCTACAAATGCGTCATACTGCCTGACCTCATCCAAATTTTCGAACGGAAGCACCAGAACAGACGGAACCCTGGCCTTCTCCGACGGCTCATCCTCCATAACAACAAATGAATAAAGTATGTAAGCTGCAAAAACCAGCAACAGGCCCGTCACTATCATTGTATAGCGAAGCATAGGCGTTCTGTTTTCGGTCTTGCCTGCCTGTAAGGGCAGCGATTCAGCTAACTCAATTGCAGTAGGATAATGAACCGGCGCGATCAACTGATACCCTTTTTTGGGAATAGTAACGATACAATGGGGGTTTTTTGCATCATCACCCATTGCCTTTCGCAGTTTAATCACGGTCTTGGTCACCGCATCATAGCCGACAATCGCCCCGCGCCAGATATCTCGCTCAAGCTCATCCCTGGTAATTACATCGCCCTGTCGGGAAGCAAAATAGACCAGCACTTCCATCACTTTGGGCTCGAGACGCACGATTTCACCACCTCGGCTGAGTACGCCCTGGTCGGGTGATACACGCCAACCATCAATGACAAAATCTGTTTGTGCAGATTGCGCTAAAATTCGTGCTCTCCCTGTGATTGTTTAAGACTCTAACTGACTAAATTTAAAAATAAAATACGTCGTCGTATTTTCTTCCCTTTATGGTCGCCGTTCTGTCCGGACATTCTTACCCGTGTAGACAATACTACAAGTCATCAAAGGCGAATCACCGCCATTACCTGCAACAGAAAAGAGAAGACACATGAAAAATTACCCTCTACTACACAAGCTGATGCTAACACTGCTCCTCTCATGGATGGCATCGACCGCCAGCGCGGCCAGCAAATCAGACCTTGCCAAGGAAAAACGCTGGGAAGCACAAATTGTTGACAGTCTGTTGGTGGGGGAAGCCATCAAACTGAATGCTAACAACGTGGAATTTCTTGGCCTGTACGCCGAACCAACGACCGAGAAGGTAAAAGGTGCCGTCATTCTTTTGCATGGCATGGGGGGGCATCCTGCCTGGCCGGATGTCATCGACCCACTGCGTATGCAACTGCCTGAGCTGGGCTGGCATACCCTGTCATTACAAATGCCCATTCTTGGCAATGAAGCCACTGCAAAGGATTATCCACCGCTGCTTCTGGAAGTGCCTGCGCGTATCCAGGCAGGCGTTAATTACCTAAAAATCAAAGGTATCAACAATATTGTCCTCAGCGGACATAGTATAGGTGCGACAATGGCTTCCTTCTACCTGTCAACACACAGGGATCCGGCAGTGAAGACCTTTGCAATTTTAAGCGGAGGTTTTGGTGTGCTGAAAGACAAACTGATGGACAGCATCAATCATTTCAGGAATATCAAAGGGGTAAATATTTTTGACATCTATGGCAGTGAAGATCTCAAACCGGTACTTGAGGTCATTGGAATTCGTAGTTCACTGGGTAAAAAACTCCACAAAGATCATTATCGTCTGATAAAAGTGCATGGCGCCAATCACTTTTATCGCGATAAACAGGAAGAACTTATCAAAGTATTGAATACAGAACTAAGCAAAACAGAATAAGCCACAATGGGGGACAGACAGTTATCGTGGTCTGTCCCCATGACTTTATGGACCTGACAGCACATGTCGTATTTTTTTGTGCCACACCCGTAGTGAAAAGGAGAACTATTCATGAAACGAAACCTAACCAGGTTAAGAACATTCCAACAAGCGCTTTACGCACTACCCATTGCATTAGTTTTTGGGTTCACAAGTCACCCTGTGCTTGCAGAATGTTCTATCTGTACGAACAAGCCACCCGAGCAGATTCTGGAAACACTCATAAAACAGAACAAATCCGATTACCTTACCCAGAGTCCCCAGAACCTTATTATGATGTCTGACAACCCGGCCTACTTTATAGCCGAAGAGGGCGAAGAACTATTCCATAAAAAGCGCGGTCCGAAGAAGGCCTCAATGGCAAGTTGTGACTTCGGTAAGGGTCCTGGCGTACTCAAAGGGGCCTATGCAGAAATGCCACGCTACTTCGCGGATACCGGCAGAGTCATGGACTTGGAATCACGGCTGGTGCACTGTATGAAGACCATCCAGGGTTTCACCAGTAAAGACAAGGCAATCAAGAAACGTCACGGTTCGGGTTCGGACATGATGAAGCTCCAGACCTATATCGGCAGCCTGTCCAACGGTTACAAATGGAATCCACCTCTGGATCATCCCATGGAGAAGGCTATGCGTGATGCTGGTGAAGTGCTGTTTTACCGCCGGGCCGGCAAGCTCGATTTCAGCTGTAATACCTGTCATGGCGCTACCGGCAAACGCATCCGCGCATCGGTACTACCGAATATGAACGAACCGGCAGAATGGACTAAAGCGATTTCATGGCCAGCAGTACGTGTAGGGCATCACAATGTGCGTAGTAGCCTGCATAGGGTACGTGGATGCTACTGGCAAATGCGCCAGGGACGTATATCCAAGGACTCCGACGCGCTTATTGCCCTAATAAGCTTCTGGACTGATACGGCTCGCGGCCAACCCGCGATTCTGCCGGACCTCAAGCGTTGATAACAATAACAAGAGGATGTTCATCATGAAAAATTCTATATCTATGAAGATTGGGCTTGCCGCTCTTATAGCCGTGCTCACCGTTAGCTGTACTGGCGAGCACAAAACAGCCGGTGGCAAAAGAGCTGACTACACGACCATGAGTTCCGAAGAACTGGCCGAACACCTGATCTTTGGGGCCAAGGGCTTCAAGCTGGATCAGAAAGTCCAGGAAGGCGGTACGATGCGCGACCGAATGAAACAGGACGAGATTCAAAAAATCTGTTCCACTTTAAAGAAACGTCAGATCAATAGTAGCACCGCGCAAAAAGTATCGACGATTGCAAGGAACAATATGCGCTATCCCAAAGGCGGTATTCGACTCGGCGACTGGAAGAAAGGTCGAGCCTTAGCTCAAAATGCATTTGGTTTCCGGGTTGGCCATAGGACTGATCAACATAGCAAGCGCAAGCCCGGCGGCATGTGTGTCAATTGCCACACACTGGATTCCAAGATGTCCATCCCATCCGGTAACCTGGGCCCCAGCCTTCGGGGATACGGCAAGACACGAGGACAAAGTGAGGCCGTGATGAAGTATACCTATGAGGTCATTTACAATCCGCACAGCACGTTCCCGTGCACCAATATGCCACGCCTTGGTGCAAATGGTTTCATTAATCAGGAACAGATCCGTGATGTAATGGCTTATCTATTGGATCCACAGTCCCCGATAAACCAGTAGTACACAAGGTAATCAGGATAGCTCAGTAGTTCCTCCAGGGACAGCCCCCTTGAGAGAGATATTGTTTTATTGAATTTGTGTCATTTTTGATTATAGGTATTTTATGAACTACTTTAAACAACGACCATTGTTATTCATCTTTATCTTAATGTTTTCATTCTCGGTAATCAGTAGTGAAGCGAGTGCGGTAGGTGAGAACGACTTACCTATCTTCGATGCGCATATTCATTACAATCATGATGTATGGGATGCTATCTCACCTGACGATGCGATTCGTCGATTACGTGCACTGGGGATTAAACGCATGATGGTCTCTAGCTCTGGTGATGATGGTACACAGAGACTCTTCAAAGAGGATCCGGATTTTGTTGTTCCTGTGTTACGTACTTATCGAAAGAAAGGTACGATTGAAACCTGGATGTATGACGAGACTGTTATTCCTTATCTCAAAAATCGTTTGGTTAAATATCGTTATGCAGGTATTGGTGAATTGCATATTAATGGTGAGCAAGCGTATACCCCGGTGATGCAAGAAGTCATTAGCTTAGCTAAAAAGTATAATCTTTTATTACATGTGCATAGCGATGCGCAAGCGATTAAGTTTATTTTTAAACAATACCCCGAAGCACGTGTTCTTTGGGCGCATGCGGGTTTTGAGTATGGTGATATTGTCGGCAAAATGATGGATAAACATAAAAACTTATGGGCGGATCTTTCTTTTCGTGGGGAAATTATTAATGAGGGTCGTTTAATGAAAGCATGGCGAATATTATTGGAAAGACACTCCGATCGTTTTTTACTTGGGTTAGATACTTATACGCCTCAGCGTTGGTTGAAGTTGAACTACGCCATGCAGTGGCAACGTGATTTGCTCGATACTTTAACTATCGAGACGGCGAAAAAAATTGCTTATGACAATGGTGATCGATTAATTAAAATTTATGATGCTGGAAAATAAATAAAGCTCAATTTTTAAATTTTTGTGATTGTAATCGATAACCCAGTTTCCATTTTATCAAGGGATCCAATTAAAAGGGCGAGTGATTTAATTTTTACCAGTTGTAATATTTTGTTATCAGTTAAGAAGCAACATGGGGTCAGGTCTTGTCTTTTGCCCGACGCTCTTCTTTTTTAACAATCTGACTTACTCTTGAATAATGCAACCCTACATAATCACCAATAGCTTTTAAACTATAGCCACCGCTTGCATAGGCATGGTAGATCATGCGGTCTCTGTCCCGATAGCGCTGATGGGAGGTTTATACCATGTCACCTCGCGGGGTGATCGGCGAGAAGATATCTATCTTGATGAAGCAGACCGACATCAATGGCTCGAATTGTTTGCTCAGGTATGTGAACGTTACCACTGGCGGTGCCATGCTTACTGTCTGATGACAAATCACTACCATATTGTCATAGAAACAATCGAGGAAACTTATCAAAAGGAATGCGTCAGCTGAATGGAGTCTATACCCAATACTTCAATCGAATACATCATCGCGTTGGCCATGTATTTCAAGGGCGATATAAAGGGATCCTCGTAGAAAAAGACAGTTATCTATTAGAACTATCACGCTATGTTGTTTTAAATCCAGTTCGTGCCAATATGGTTAAAAATGCAGGACAATGGCGGTGGAGTAGTTATTCAGCAATGATCGGTAAACATTCTGCCCCTGACTGGTTAGAAACAGGCTGGCTCTTACGTCAGTTTAGCGTACAGCGTAAACGGGCGATTACAAAATGGAAAATAGGGTCAGGTCTTGCAATCAAGCATATTTAGGCTAGGCTTAAGGAATGAGCAGACCGTTACGCTTGGAATTTTCCGGTGGGCTATATCACATTACCTCTCGAGGAAACCGCCGGGAAGATATCTATGTGGATGATACTGATCGAACTAAATGGCTAGATCTCTTCGGTCAGGTCTGCAAGCGCTACAATTGGAAATGCCATGCCTATTGTCTGATGAGTAATCACTACCACATAGTAGTGGAGACCATCGAAAGCAATCTATCTCGAGGGATGCGCCAGCTCAACGGCGTATACACCCAGTATTTCAATCAAAACCACCATCGAGTTGGTCACGTCTTTCAGGGGCGGTATAAAGGTATACTGGTGGACAAAGACAGCTACCTTCTCGAACTATCACGTTACGTCGTGCTAAATCCGGTGCGAGCGCATATGGTCAAGGATGTAAAGAGCTGGTCTTGGAGCAGTTATCGCTCGATGATCGGTCAACAAAACGCCCCGGACTGGTTGGAAACTGACTGGATTTTGAGTCAGTTCAGTGTTCAACGCAAAAGAGCCATTGCACACTATCAAGCCTTCGTCCGAGCCGGTGTTGGTTTACCCAGTCTGTGGAAAGATCTAACCCAGCAAATCTATCTGGGTGATGAAAGCTTCTTGAAAAAGATGCAAAAGGCGATGGATAAGCAAGCGGACCTGAGTGAAATTCCTCGTGCACAACGACGGTCCCAGGCAAAACCACTTCAATATTATGAAGAACGCTATAAAGACAGAGATCGGGGAATAGTGAAAGCCTATCAAACAGGTAACTATACGATGAAAGAGATCTCCGAATATTTCAACGTACATTACTCTACAGTGAGTCGGGCGATTAAGAAAATGGAAAGTGCTGATGCTTGATTGCAAGACCTGACCCCGTTGCGCTGTTCCTATCATTGTGCCCTGTCATCGAATTGTTGCGACGAATGGCATTGGAGGGTTTGCCGGTAAAACCAGCGGGCCGTTAGTGGAACGGAAAAAGTGGTTATTGAAGAATGAAGGTGTCGAATACTAACGTGAGTGTGTTTAAATTTTATCTGAGCATCATTGCTAGATAGGGGAGGGGTAGCCTGTTTACAGGTTACCCCACCGTCAATTACACAGGTTTTTTAATTGAGATAACTCACCCAGGGTGAATCTTTGAACGTGGTTTTAAAGTGTACTAGTGCAGAGTTTTTTTCTTCCGAGGTGCTGCTGAACGCTACATTGGAGATTTCAACTGCCCCTGGTGGAAAGAATTTGGCCGTGCCTTCGGCGACAATGCTACCCATGTAGGCAATTTTGCCAGGTTGTAGAGAGGTCGATGTAGCAGCAATGAGTTCAGGGTTGAACGGAAAACTGTTTACAGAGTGTGTTGAAAACGTGGTGGTGAGATTACCAGTGGTTGTGCTACTGCCACCGCTCCTCAGTGTGAGACTGGCCGCCTTCATCTTGTAAGTTCCTGTGGGCAGGTTGGCAAAGAAATAATATTTCCCATCACGACTACTAAAATTGTAATCTCTGCCATTCTGTTCGTTGGTGATAACAACGGTATCCGGTTTATTAGTGACAAGGTTTCTTTGAATCTCCAATGAAACAATAAGAAGTGCGCTATCTGAACCCGAGGGTTTGGGGAGCGTCGCAAAACAGCCTGTCATGGTTAACAGGACCAGACCAAGTAATAGTCCATTAGCGACGATTTTGTATGGAATTTTGTTTTCAAACTGTCTGAACGACATGGCACTTACCTCTAATAGTGATATTGAGAATTGAAGTTTCCAGTTGGGTGAATGCCACTGGAAAACTATCGACTAACAAACGGCAAATTTGCACGTATGTCTTTGAATAAGTTTACTTTGTATTCAAAATAACGAACTGGAAACTGGTTGCAACGTTGTGGAAAACTGTTGCAGAATCAATAAAAATTACTATTTTGTTTATTTTATGGCTGAACATTCTGTTTCTGCGATTTCGGTAGTGGATTTAGCCCGAGAGCTAAAGCGTTATGCCGTTATTAATCAGGAAACGATTGCCCAACTAAACCAGGAACTGGCAGGTTACGTTAAGTCTCTGGAACAAGGCGAAGACATCTCCGCGCTGGCAGAAAAACGTTATCCCGAAAAATGGTTGTTACAACTTTGGCGATATGCCTGTGACAATAGTGTGCTGCCAGAGATTGGTGTGCAAATTGGCGCCACAGTGACACCAGAGTCACATGGATTGCTGGCGCGATGGACATTCCATTCGGAAACTTTAAAAGATGCCTTGCAGACTTATATTGATAATATTGGCTTAACCAACGCCTCAGAGCAGTGGGAGATCAAATATCAGGGTAAGGAAGTCGTACTGATTTTTGCTCAGGATGAAAAGCATTATCCCTATTGCGCTGTGGAGCGTAGCATCATTGGGTTACATGCCATGGGTGAATATCTATGCGCATCGACAATTCCTCTAAACAAGGCGGCGTTCACCTTTCCTGAACCAGTTTATGCTGCGGTTATTCAGCAACAACTCAAGTGTCCCGTTGAATATGCCTCTCAGCACAATAGCCTGATACTGGATGCCGTTTTGCTGGACAGACCTTTGCCCCATCGAAATCATTATCTTCGATCAATGCTTGAACATCGGAGCATTGAACTGGGTCTACTCAATGAGGATGGCAGTTTGGAAAACAAGGTCCGGCATTTACTAATGACAGATATTAAATCTTTTTCACAGGTCACTACCCTGGCAGAGAGGCTGCACATGAGCCGGACAACGCTGTATCGAAAACTACGTAAAGAAAATACCAGTTTTAGCGAAGTACTAGATTCAGTTCGCTTGTCACTGTTACAGACGAATAGCCACCTGCCGGCGACAAAACTCGCTGAACGGCTGGGATTTCATGATATGAGTGCCTTTTACAAGGCAAGGAACCGCTGGAAGAGCAGGGAATGTTTGAAGACCTGATGTCAACCACACTCATCAGGTGACGACATGCTGGCGATTCTTTTCCTTCCAGGGTCGATCGTTTACCCGCCATTCGGCACGGAACAGTGATGTTGAAAATGTCGGCCAGCAGGGTTTCCGAGCCGAATGAGTCGCTCTTGCATCCGAATCGCGCGGCTTTTAAACTACGTAAAAATCGATTACTATCACCTGATTGTTCGTATTTTACGAAGTATTAATGAGGTATGATTAACTATAAACATCTTCACTATTTCTGGGTGGTCGCCAAGGCCGGTGGTATTGCTCGTGCCAGTGAGCGTTTGCATCTGACGCCCCAGACCATCAGCGGCCAACTCAGCCTGCTGGAAGAGAGTCTGGGCGAGGCACTGTTTACCCGGGTCGGTCGCAATCTTGATCTGACAGAGACCGGGCGACTGGTGTTGGGCTATGCAGACGAGATGTTTTCATTAGGGGCTGAACTGGAAGAGGTGGTGGGCAACCTCCCTAACCGGGTGCCCTTGATGTTTAAGGTGGGTGTGGTGGATGTCGTGCCCAAGTCCATTGCTTATCGGTTGCTGGCACCGGTGTTACAGTTACCTGAGCCGGTACGAATAGTTTGCCGGGAAAACAATATCGAGACGCTGTTAACCGAGCTGGCGGTTCGTCGGCTCGATTTGGTGATTGCTGATGGCCCTATGCCTGCGGGAATCAATGTGCGTGGTTTTAATCACAAGCTTGGTGAGTGCGCGATTAGCTTCTTTGCCACAGAGAAACTGAAAAAGAAATTGAAACATGATTTTCCAGACTGTCTCGATGGTGCGCCATTGCTGTTACCCGGTAGTGGTACACAGCTACGTTCCGGTATTGAGCAATGGCTGGATAAACATGGTCTACATCCGCAGGTGGTTGCTGAATTTGATGACAGCGCACTGATGAAAGCTTTTGGACAGAAGGGGTCGGGAATATTTATCGCCCCCACCGCGATTGAGGCAGAAGTGGAAAGCCAGCATCGGGTGATGGCGATAGGCCGGACGCATGAAGTAAAAGAACATTTTTATGCGATATCAGTTGAACGCAGGGTAACTCATCCTGTTGCAGCGGCAGTGATGGCGGCTGCCCGTGAGATATTTTTTGCCAAAGAATCATAAGTCGGACAAGATATATAAACTATTTAATAACAGATTACATCATGACACTTTTAACATTTAACCTGCCAATCGTTACCTTATTGCCGTTTATCGGTGCTGCTTTTGCCGCATGGGCCTCTACTTATAATCGGCTTGCTTCCGCCTGGGTTGCCGCTGCGGTAACGGTACTCGCTTTGGTACTTTTAGCCCCAGCCATGGCACTGGTTTTTGCCGGTGAAACGATAATACAGAGCTGGTCGTGGATACCTGCCATTGGTCTGGAGTTTGCTTTTCGGCTGGATGGTCTGGCGTTGTTGTTTGCCATTCTGATCTTGGGTATTGGACTGCTCATTATAATTTATGCGCGTTACTACTTGTCTGCAAAGGATGGCATGGGAAGGTTTTATGCCTATCTATTAATGTTTATGACTTCAATGCTTGGCATTGTACTGTCTGAAAATTTAATACAACTGCTGGTTTTTTGGGAGCTTACCTCGCTTTCGTCGTTTTTACTCATCAGCTACTGGCAGTATCGTCAAGATGCCCGTGAAGGTTCGATGATGGCACTGGCGATTACCGGTGGTGGTGGATTGGCGTTGCTTGCAGGTGTACTTTTACTGGGGAATATTGTCGGTAGTTATAATCTTAGCGATGTATTGGCTGCTGGTGAACTCGTGCGTTCGCATGAATTGTACATACCTATACTTATACTTATTCTTATCGGTGTCTTCACGAAATCTGCGCAATTCCCTTTTCACTTCTGGCTACCACATGCCATGGCTGCACCGACACCCGTTTCGGCTTATTTACATTCGGCCACCATGGTCAAAGCCGGGATTTTCCTGTTGGCCAGGTTTTTTCCGGTACTGTCAGGTACGCCTGAGTGGACCTGGATGGTAGGTGGTGCAGGTTTGATTACGTTGTTATTAGGCGCGTACATGGCGTTGTTTAAGCATGATATTAAAAGCCTGCTTGCGTATTCCACGATCAGTCACCTGGGGTTAATAACGTTGCTGTTTGGTTTTGGTACACACCTGGCGGCCGTGGCGGCAATTTTCCATATTATTAATCATGCCACGTTTAAAGCATCTTTATTTATGGTGGCAGGCATTATTGATCACGAAACGGGGTCGCGCGACATGCGCAAACTTAATGGCTTGTTCAAATATATGCCACACACAGCAGTGCTGGCGATTATTGCTTCAGCCGCCATGGCGGGTGTTCCCTTGTTAAATGGGTTCCTGAGTAAAGAAATGTTTTTTGAACAGACATTGCTGGCAACGTACGAGACACCTTTGATATGGATCGTGCCGTTTTTAGTGACGCTGGCCGCTATTTTTGCAGTGGCTTACTCATTACGTTTTATTCATGATGTATTTTTTAACGGTGAGCCGATTGATCTGCCCAAAACACCGCATGAACCTCCCCATTTAATGAAAATCCCGGTCGATTTGTTAGTGTTGATTTGTTTGGCCGTTGGTATTTTTCCAATGTTTGTCGTCGCACCTATTTTAGCAGTGGCCGTGGCGAGCAGCTTACAGGCAGCGCCACCGGAATACAGTCTGGCGATTTGGCATGGCTTTAATATACCGTTAATGATGAGCACTACAGCGCTGGTGTTAGGTGTGCTGGTTTATATGTTCCGTGAGCGTTTGTTTGCATGGCACGATCGAAAAATAGCGCCTTTAGATGCACGTATTATTTACCATTTTATTTTTAATCATATTGAAAGACTGGCCAATGGCATAACACGTTGTTTCGATAAAGGTTCTTTACAGAATGCCATCGCCTGGATTATTGGCGCTGCCTTTGTTGCCGGTGTGATTGGTTTTATGTCTGTTTCATCCCCAGTGTTGGGTCAAAGAGAACTGATGCCACTCGACGGTGTTAGCCTGGTGGCTGCTTTTGTCATTATTCTGGCAAGTATTATGACGGTGGTTTTTCATCACCAACGTCTGGTTGCCGTGGTGATGGTCGGTGTGGTTGGATTAATTGTGGCACTTATTTTTGTCAAGTTCTCAGCACCCGATCTGGCATTAACACAATTATCAGTTGAGATTGTCACCATTGTACTGTTATTGCTGGCTCTGTACTTTTTGCCGCAAACCAGTCCTAAAGAGGTAGGCCGTTTACGGATCAGTCGCGATGTGATCATTTCAGTTTTGTCAGGTGTCGGCGTTATGGTATTGGCCATGGCGGTGATGACACGAGATTTTGTCCCCATTTCTGATTTCTTCCTTGAAAATGCCGTACCGGGTGGCGGTGGAAGCAATGTGGTCAATGTTATTCTGGTCGACTTTCGCGGTACGGATACCCTGGGTGAAATAGTGGTGCTGGCATTAGCAGGTTTGGGTATTTATGCATTGTTGCAAGGCTTGAAATTATATGCCCCCCTTCGTGATGAAAATGGTTTGCGTTGGAATGAGGATAATCACCCTCAGAT
>Ga0316204_10010597_pt1 | contig 11827 bp, 10 predicted proteins | sample 6monrhotite_MG_2_FD_205661 | JGI IMG/M metagenome (GOLD analysis project Ga0316204, IMG submission 205661) | Microbial mat bacterial communities from mineral coupon in-situ incubated in ocean water Damariscotta River, Maine, United States -... | ecosystem: Environmental > Aquatic > Marine >...
TGACCGAGACACTGATAGCCATCTATAAAAGTATTATTACGGGTAAAAAAATATATTTACTTGATGGCAGTGAGGTTAAGTCCGAGATGAAATAAACGCAGCTCGTATTTTATTGTTAGGAAAGACCGCCCTTGAACTGGCGAATACATCCAATGCCGCAACACTACACTAGTGGTTTAGGTTGAAATAAAAGATACTTCCTTTGGTGATGGAAGATTCCGCCCATATTTTACCGTTGTGGCGATCTATGATTCGCTGCACCGTTGCCAATCCGATTCCCGAGCCGGGGAATTCATCGGATGAATGCAGGCGTTGGAACGGTGTAAATAATTTATAAGCGTGTTTAACGTCAAAGCCGATGCCATTATCCTTTACATAAAAAGCGTGTTGTCGTTTCGAGTATCCAAACTCTATTACGGCGTCCACCTTGTTTAGCGAATATTTCCAGGCGTTATCGAGCAGATTACCCAAGGCCACTTTTATTAATCGCTCGTCACACCGGGCCGTTAAATTGTCTGTGAGTAGAAACTGTGCTGATCGTGTGGGTTGAATGTCTTTGAGTGCTGCGGCCGCTTCCATTGCAAGCAGTGACAGATTAACGGTTTTAGAATTAAGTGGCTGATAAGTGGCATTTGAAAGGGATGTCAAGTCGTCGATTAGTTGTGACATGGTCTTGGTTTTCTGGCATATCGTATTCAAATATTCTTTGCCATTTGCGTCGAGTTTGTCCGTATAATCCTCCAGTAAAATTTCACTAAATCCCTTGATCGAACGCAGTGGTGATCGTAAATCATGGGATACCGCGTACGCAAATGCTTCAAATTCCCGGTTGCTTTTCGCTAATTCTGACGTTCGGGACGTTATATGATTCACCAAATAGGTTTGTTGCTGCTGCAGGCCGGTGAGTAATTTATAATGATTGTTGAAAGCCTCACTCAATTCACTGGTGGTGTCTGGCGAAGTACCAGCTAGTAGTATCATGCCGCTTTTTCCGTATGTCGTCTGGTGTGGATCTGCAGTGGTCATTTGCTGCAAAGACGGTTGATTGATACTGCGTAGCAATGTGAAGCTGCTTAATGTGGCCAATAACGTCAGTAATAACCACACAACCACGGTTTCCTGGGTAAAGTAGCCTGTGCGTATCCAAAAATAGAGCGTGAGTATGCCGCTGATTAGCAGTGGCATGATGAGGCTGGTGAGCAATATTTTTGAACGAAGCGTGGTGCCAGTTTTGATTTTGTGTTCTAACGGCGGGTCGTTTAGTTTATCCAGCAGGTTATTTAATAGTGAATATATGAGCAACCCGAATACGATCGAAGCCATCAAGGCACCAAGGTTGATTTGCAACCAGCTGGTGGACGTGAGTAAAATATTTGTAGGATATGGCGTAATTAGAATCAGGATAATTGAAAATAAGATACTATAGGCCGAATAGGTGCCCCAATAATGGAATGGGAAATGCCTTCTCATGGTTTGAATGGCCTGATGTTTGGCGTCTTGATTGAGTAGGGGAGAGCTGTTTAAATAACGATATAGGGGGGATGCAAGCCGATTGAAATGCCAGATAGCGAATGTCAGTGCGAATAAGCTGAACGTGACATAATATGAAGTTAATTCCAAGCCACTTATCGGGTAAATATTGACAGTTTCAGTAAACAACAACGCCAATCCAATGACTGGTGGCGTAAGCCAGGTCAGTGTTATTAACGAAAGATAGCCTAGTTGAAACTGTTTCGCATTCATGACGTTTCTATCTACGTAGTTATCAACTCATTGGTCGCAAATGCGGGTTAGTTAATGTCGGATTAATCGCCGTTGCATTTCAAATGAGATTTAACGAATTTGTCTGATTCGCGGCATGGTTAATATACAGGACTATTATGGCATTAAAAATACCATACTCCTCATGATTCGCATAGCGCCATCAGGTGTCGGGATATAGGCCGCTCATTGGCCCTGGCTTTGATAGGCCTGTGCAGCACTTGATATGTGCAATAGGAGTTTAAGTCGCTTTAGCTACACCAAGGCAGTCGGCTGATTTATAAATGAGAGCAGGCCAGCACATTATTTAGGTACCGTTGTCGTTTCAAAAGGCAAATACACACCTGGATGCAGCGCTAAATTAACCTTCAATACAGGGTAAGACTAAATGATGTTCCATGGGGTGAATCAAATAAGGTTTGTTGTAAATCTGTCTGGGTTATTAGTGATGCTGGTGCTTATTACGAGTTGTGTTCAGGCTCCGAGCAAGCCCCCATTACCGGCAGACCAGAGTGCTGTTTCAAAGGGGATTGAGATTCTTCAGGATAATGAAATCGAAGACAAGTCTACAGCACTTTTGGCCTTTAAAACGGCATGCGATCTGGGAAATAATTACGGTTGTCACCAAATCGGCATGGCCTACGTTAATGGCTTATATGGTGCTGAAAAAAATACCATCTTGGCAAGGAAGTGGTTTCTGGATGCTGCGAATAGGGGGTACTTCCCTTCGCAGCAGAATCTGGCCAATCTTCACGCATTAAAATTAGTGGACCCGGCAAATGATGTTGAAGGTTATAAGTGGATAATACTGGCTTCAAACGGTGCCAGGGTTTGCACACCGAAAACCGCTGGGACCGAAGGGTTCGTCAACAGACAGGATGCCAAGCGGGTGTGTCAGTTAGCCTTACAGGGGCAGTCGCGTATTCGGTCTATACTGCGCAACAGGCTAACGGCACAAGGACGCCAAAAAGCTGATTCATTGGCGAATTCGTGGCTACAAAAGCATAGTCATTAAGGTTGGGAGAGAGGGTTCTTGGTAAGTTCTGGTTTGATGAAGCCTCAGGCTTCTTTAGCGGGAAAACAAATTGTGCTAGCTCAAATAAGCCGTCTTCAAATTAAGTGTTCTGGTTTAGCGTCGCGTCCGCATTATTATCGATCACTGCATTGTCGATCACTGCAATAATCATTGTGACGTTTCGTGTGGGCAGGTGATAAGCGTATAGCAGGGTTGGTTGCTAAAAAAAAAGCCCGCAGGGGGCTGCGGGCTCTTAAGGATATAGACAACTTTAGTAAAGGAGGTGGTACTTCCTAATCCACTACCTTGGAACGTATTCTAAGGCGGTAAAGCTGAACGTTGGCTTAACGGATGCTTCGGAAGGCGATGTTGGTGTAATTAGCATTAATTGGTCATATTTTTAACAGAAAAAATAAATTAGAGGCGGCGGTATATATTAATCGCAGAATTAATCGCACAAAATTTGTGCCTAAACAGTGCGCACTTAATATCCATGGGTGATTTGCGGTCACTTACTTATGGTGCCTGGTGACATCTTTCAGGGGAAGCGCCGCAATTGTGGCATAAAATTTTCTTCGAAAACGGCAGATAGACTGAAAATACAGTTTCAAAATACTATTAAACGCCTATTCAATACACTGTAGCCGTTATAAGTGACATTAATTTTCGAAGGATACAGATGTCCACGTAATGGTTGCCCCATTGAGTGTTCCTTCGGCTTCCACAATATCGTTGGATTTTACGGTATTAAAAAAGTTGCTTCGACCATTTTCGGTGTCTTCAAGTTCAAACGCATCATCGTCAAAAAATGTCGTGTCGATGGTTAATCCCAAAATCGTAATATTGGGGGCCAGTATATCGGTTAGCGGGCCCTGTAATGAAATATCAGATTGCGGTGTCTCGCTTTGTAGGGACAGTATTGTTGCCAGTACCGTTGTGGCGTTTATCGGGTTGCCATGGATTTTCAACGTATTGTTGTTTTCAATATCACCGAGTCCGGTTATACCGTCGTCAAATTCTGTTAATGCGTTTGTGGTGATGCTGATGCCACCCATGCCTGATAGCGTGAATGACGCAGCGCCCAGGTCGACAGATGCGACTGCAGCTTCTATATTGACGCTATCCTCAAACTCGATTTTGTTGGCCATTAATACACCGTTAACCAGAGCGCCTTCTACTTCAAGTAATATGCCTTGGGCGATATCCGTTAATGTCCCGCCATCAAATTGAGTGTTTGCGTCGGTTTGCACAGTAATATTATTGATTCTGAAACGATTGGCGGTGATCACACTGGTGACATATCCCTCCAGTTCCATTTCGTCTGCATCGTCAATGTCCAGTTCATCCCGTTCAATTTCCGTGGCATTTAGCCCAGTGCTGTCATAGTTGCCATTAACTTCTACAAACAGGCCATTATCAAACCCGGCAGGCAGATCATTATCGCTGACGCCGTTATAATTCACCGCCAGATTGCCTAATTCGAAGCGGCGGTTTTGAGTCGACAGATTTTTTACCGTGCCGGTGACTTTAAATTGGGTCTCGCTTGCATTGAGCAACTCAATGCGGGTTGCCGAGATGATGCCATCGCCCCTGATATAACCGCTGACCTCAACAATACTTCCATTAATAATTTCCGTAATATTCCCGCTGGGAAATTCATCGAACTTTGTGGTGCTGGTAACCTGAATGGTTTGTCCCAAAATGGTAAACGTATTGATGCCATCATTATTGGAAACCGGCCCCTTAATGACCTCTTTAACCTGCACCTGGTTTGCCGTGCCGGTTAAGCCGTTGGCGTCAATGTTGCCTCTTACCGTTACCACCATGCCCAGGCGTAAATCGCCGGTATTGCCTGCAGTGCCGTCCAGGTCAATGGTGCTGGAGGTGGTGTCAAACTTAATACCATTGACATAGATGCTGCCAAATTGAGTAATGGTGCCCACTGAAATGTCCGGTGATGTCGGGGGGGTGACTCCGGTGCCACCTTCACCGCCGCTGCAGGCAAAGATAAACACTAAATTCATATAAAACAGGTAGCGCATGAATTTAAACAGGTGAGACATGATTATTCTTCCTCGGGAGGTTCATTTTTAAAATAAAAGATGCCGATTCCGGCGGCGTTGCGGCCCTGACCATTTACGGTGGGGTTAGTGTCTCGGTCGTGGGCAGACATCCATTGATCAACATCCTCGAGCAATACCTGGGCGCGCGCTTCAATTAATGCCTGAATTTTTGGGATTGCGTCGTCCGGCAGATTGTCATAGTAGACTTTTCGTTGAAAAAAGGGTTTTTGATCCCGTTGGTAAATGTTGTGGCTGATCGTGGAGATTAAGCCGGCAACGTCTGTTCCCAAAATGCTCAGTTTTTCAGATTGGTCGTTGGCGGGGATATAGGCCCGGCTCAGTAATTTAACGTTGCCATTGTCGAGTTTTTTGACAACACCCGCTGCGGTCAATTCATCATAAATTGTACGCGTTGGTATATCGCCACTAAAAGCGGTGACTAAATCGGTAAATGAGGGGCTTGGGCCGTCATAGGGCAGGGAGGCGGGTTGGCCATTACGGTCAGCGTATCGGGTATCGCGAACCCAGCCGGACACCACCCTGGCGGCTCGGTTATAACGGTCAAATGCCCATACGTCATTGGTATCGTCCAGCTCCTTGAGGCGCTGCACTTCCTTTCTGGATAAGCCAGTAACAGTGGAAATGCGGGAGTTTGTCTGTTTTTTGCCTTCACTAACAATTAAAGCAGCAGCTGATTCCACATACATGGGTTTGACAATATCAACAAACGCGCCATAGGGAATACCATTTTTTAATAATATTCTGATTAATGGCTGTAGCAATTTCCGAATGGCAGCAATTAAGACGTCGTTTGGATTCATGGGTGCTCAACGTATCGGCTAAGTTATTTGTCTTCTAGTGGGATTATATTCCCAATATCGATTATGTCAACCGAAGTGTTGAATACTTAACTCCTTGGTTAGTAAGGTCTACAGCCGGTATAAATTGAAAAACACAGTAAAAACAAATAAATACAGAGAATTTTACGCTGCGAATTGGGCGATTTATCGCATTAATTGGCGATAATGAAATTTAGCCTTGCATTTTTCAATAAATGGGATAAAATTCCCAATATAGGAAATGGGAAAATAATCCCAATTTATGTCGCCGAGATTTGCGGAGGAATATCAGCTTGACGATGATTACGACAGACCGGCAGCAGCTTCGATAGCGGTTCAACCAACTTTTTACCAATGCGAAATTCCATAAGGGGAAATTAACGATGAAACTTAAAAAATCCTATTTGTCAGTCCTGATCAGTGCCTTGCTGATAGGCGGAGGGGTAACGGCATGTTCTTCTGGTGATAATTCATCCGAGCCAACTGGCGCAGTTAAAACGCGCTCTGGGGTAATAACCGGATTCGGATCGGTATTTGTAAATGGCGTCGAGTACGAAACCGATAACGCGACAATCACCATTGATGGCCAGCAAGGTAGTGAAGATGACCTGGACATTGGTATGGTTGTTACGTTAAGCGGGTCGGTTAATGATGATGGCGCCAGTGGTATGGCGTTGAGTATTGACTATGACGATGAGGTTGAAGGCAGTATTTCGGCGATTAACCTCAGTGGTGGTGTTAGCTCCATTGATGTGTTGGGGCAAACGGTCAACATTGATGCCGATACTTTATTTGAAAGTGATGATGCCGGTATTACGGCGATCGATATGCTGCAAGTCGGCAATGTTGTGGAGATTAGTGGCTATTCTTCCGGTGCTGGTGAAATATTTGCAACACGGATTGAAGTGAAAAGTGCGGCCCATACTGATGGGGATGAAATGGAGGTCAAAGGCCTCGTTACGAACCTGGATACGGTTGCGATGACCTTTAGCATTGGCGATTTAGCCATTGACTACAGTGACGCTATTACTGAAGATTTTCCCGCGTCGGGTATTAGTGACGGTCAACTGGTGGAGGCAAAAACCACCTCAGCCATTGTTGATAACACCCTGTTTGCCACTAAACTTGAGCTTGAAAGTGAAGATGGTAAAAGCATGGATGGTGATGAGGGCGAGGAAGTTGAGATCGAAGGCGTGGTAACGGCCGAATTGGTCGATAATCGCTTTATGATTAATGATCAGGTTGTCATTATTGATAATGCCAGTACTGAATTTGAACATGGCAGTGTTGATAATATAGTGTCCGGTGTGAAACTGGAAGTGGAGGGTATGCTGGATGCTGAGGGTAATTTGGTTGCCAGCGAAATTGAGTTTAGGGAACAAGCCGAAACGGAAATTCAGGGCCCTATAGACGCTGTTTCGGTGGAAAACAACAGCATCACGGTACTGGGGCTTGAGATCCAGGCAGATACGTTAACCAGAATGAAAGATGAACGTGATGACAATGAAATGACCCCGGTGCGTTACTTTAGTCTGGCTGATCTGAGTATTGGCGACTGGGTGGACGTTGAGTTTTATGAAAATGATAGTGGCGAACGTGTTGCCACTGAGATGGAACGCGACGACATGCCAGAAAATGGTATGGTCAAACTTGAGGGTGATATTAGTGAGGTGACCGAAACCGGCTTACTGATCGTTTCCGGAATTAGCATTGATGTGTCAATTTCCACTGATACCTTTAGCGTAAGTGATGAAATAGAAGTGGAAGGCACATTTGCCGATGGCGTGTTAACCGCGACTGCGGTGTCGATGGATGACTAGGCCGATAACCGGTCAATAGCAACAATCAGTATCAACAATTAGTATCAATAATCAGCACCAATAATCTACAGCAACAAAAAAGGCAGCCATAATGGCTGCCTTTTTTGTTGTGTGGCAGGTGTATGGCCGTGCAGGCATTATGTGGCATAAAGGCCGTTTTTATTAAAGTCTTATACCCCTTAGCCGTTATTGGTGCTAGCAGATCGTTGAATCTGGACTAATTGTAGATACCTACCTGGCGTTAGTGACCAATGAAAAATCGTTTCAGTATATTGTTTTGGGTTTCCGTTTTACTCTTTACCGGTTGTGGCGATGAAGGTAAGGATTCCGGAGGGGTGGGTTCGATTGATGTCAACGCCCCTGTGTTTAATTCCATTGCGGATAAAGCCATCTCGCCTGGCGATAGTTTACAGTTTACCGCACTGGCAATTGACCCTAACGGGGAAAGTATAACTTATAGTAGTACTGCAGTGGGTTCGCCCGATATTTACAGCCAGACATCGGCCAGTTTTGACACTGCAACGGCCACATTTTCCTGGACAAGCACCAATGCGGATGAGGGGGTTTATGCGGTTCGGTTTACCGCCACCAATACTTCACAGTTGTCTGGTACTGAAATGGTGATTATTTCGGTAGTGGGGCAGGTTGCGCAAGGTAAGGCCTTGTTTGAAAATACCTGTGATGGTTCCGGCTGCCATGTTTCAGAAGTATCAGGAGGTAATTTTCCGGTATGGCAGTCTACCGCATCGGAAATACAAGAAGCCATTCGCTTAAATCAGGGTGGCATGGGTAGCATTTCACTTACTAGTGATGAGAGAGCTACCATTGCAGCCTACTTAGCCACGGTTAATCCATAATCCTGGCTAAGGCCATTGCCTGTGGAACACGCCTTGCACTGGATGTTGAGACTGACTGACAATTCGGTGTTCAACTAATTAGTCTAGGATAATGCCGGTTATACTTGCCGTATTCCATCATTGGAATATCGCATGATTGACTTGTCAATGAGGGCTATTTTTTTCGCGCAAGCGATAAACCATCACCGATAGGCACCAGGCTGATATCAACCCGCTCATCGTGGTGGAGAAAGGTGTTAAAGTCACGGATAGCCACGGTATCGGCCGATTGATCGGTGTTATCAATAACACTACCACCCCATAAAACGTTATCAATACAAATAAGACCACCTGGTTTAATCAGTTTCAAACAGCGCTCATAGTAATGTTGATAATTGGTTTTATCCGCGTCAATAAAGGCAATATCAAACTGACTGGCGTTTCCTGCACTGATTAACTGATCCAGGGTGTCAATGGCAGGCGCCAATTTCAAATCAATTTTATTGCTTACCCCGGCCTGTTGCCAGTGGCGTCGGGCAATGTCTGTCCACTCTTTATTAATATCACAGGCAATAATTTTTCCATTGTCGGGTAATGCGTTTGCCATAACCAGTGCGCTGTAGCCGGTAAAGGTGCCTACCTCAATAATTTTTTCTGCCTGGGTGAGCTTAATGAGCAATGCCATAAACTGCGCCTGGTCCGGGGAAATTTGCATAATGCCCATTTCCAGGTCGTCATTTTCATTACGCAGGTTTTGTTGGGCCTCGGAATCGCGCAATGATACTGAAAGTATATATTGATAGAGGTTCTGATCGGTGTTTAACGTGTGCCGGGCCATGGTGTACCTCCGGAATTTGACGGAATGAAAATGGCAGAAATGCGGAAACCGGGTGGGCAGCTGACAGTGATTTCACTATCAGCCGCTCCGGTTTTCATTGAACTAACCTTTTACTGCTTCTACTTCCAATATCAGTTGCATTTCGTCGCCGATTGCAGGTAAGCCGTATTTAACGCCAAAATCAGAGCGTTTAATGGTTGTTGTTGCGTCGAATCCACAGACTTGTTTTTTGTTAAAAGGGTGTTCTCCGCATTTCATTTTGACCACATTCAACGAAACGGGTTTGGTAACGCCCATTATCGTGAGCTTGCCTTCCACTTTTGCGGTTGTGCCGTTAATAACGACTTTGGTGGATTTGTAAGTGATTTCGGGAAACTCTGCCACGTTTAAAAAATCGGGTGAGGAAAGATGTTCGTCACGTTTTTTTAACGCAGTGTCGATTGAGGTGGCATCGATAGTGATGTCAACCGAGCCAGTGTTATTGGCTTTGTCGATGGTTAGTTTGCCTTTTGTAGAATTAAAGCGGCCCTGCAACGTAGAGAAGCCCAGGTGGTCAATTTTAAAGTGTGGATAGGTATGGGTTGGGTCAATCGTATAGGTTTCCGCTGCTGCAAAACTGGACATCGGCATGGCAAATAGAGTGGATATTAGTAAGATGTTACGCATGGTTGTTCTCCGTTTTTTAAGTGAATTTATGCTTTTTGTTGCAATTTAAGCTGGCTGTGTTTTGTATGATATTTTACATAGGTTGAAAATAATAGGATTAAAGTAACCGTTGATAGTGGTTATGTTTTCAACAGTTGGTTTAAATAGGCGGTGCGCCGGCAATTTTCCAGGTTAGGTATATTGCGATACCAGCGATGGGTAACGTGGCTAATGCATAGACGATTAATGCAGGCAGTCGGACAGGGCGCATGGGCAGTGCTAATACGGCCGGTATCAGCATTAGTATAACCAGTATATACCAGGGTAACTTGGCATAAACAACGCCAGCAATGCCAATCAGGCTAACCAACAATGCGCCGGTTAACGTAAAGCTGCTGCCAAATCGCAGTGTTTTGCTAAAAAGTAACACTAACACATAAGCACCCGCCGCCGCGCCGATTGCGCTACTTAATTGCCCGAGTTTTGCGGAAGCGCCCAGTAGTGTACACACCCCGGTTCCAACCCCGATTGCCAGCATGGCGGCTGCCGATTTTTCCGCGTTTGTTTTGAGTCGTTCGAACAATGCCACAATAGCGCTGCTGTAAAACATAGCGGCAACAATCAGTATCCAAAATGCGGTGCCCTCTTTACGCGATGCAACTGGCCAGATGACCCAGAGTGCCGCGGCCGCAGCCAGTGCGGCCGCTATTGCAACTAAGAGGTTGCTATTATCACGGCGTTTTGTATCGCGGTGTAATAGTCCGTCAACCACCAGGCCGACCACTACCGCAATCAGGCCGAGCAGGATAATTTTTCGGGTGCTGGTGAGTGGTGTGAATTCGATGCCGATGACGACATACACTGACAGATAGAAACCCAGCGCTAGGCCTAGACCCGCCCATAACCACCCGAAACGGCGCAAGGCCATTGTTGCTAGCAAGGCAGTAAAAAAGGGGATCACAGCGGATTGGATAATTGGATTAGCGATTAATGATTCCATTTTTTTTGTGTGGGGGTTGTGGGTTGTCGTGATGTTTGTTTAGTTGTATTGTAATTGTTGGGTCGTTGTCTCGGATAAAGAAGGTTGTTTCTTAATCAATTGTTTTGGCTGCTGACAGTTGTAATCAATTGTTATTCGGCAGTATATGTTAATAGTCGGGGGAAATGTAAACATATTATTAATAAGTTTTTATAATTTATTTGGTCAGTAGTATTGCTTTTCGTATCGGCCAATGTGATGCTTTTCGTTTATAACGCTAATGCACTTGACTTAAGCTTGGCTTAATAGAAAAGCCCGTTGTGGCAGTGATGAATACTAGCGATATGCCGTTGTGTGGTGTAGGGCAGATTTAAAAAGCATTACCGCAATTGCAGAGGAGCACTCCCCATTCGGTCAATAGTGCTAAGTTTCATTTAGACCATTAATTGCTACGAATATTACGATTAATTATTTAAAAAATACCCGGCTACCAGGTTTAAGCATAGTTTGGACGCTCTGTTTGTGAAGGCATTGGTAATGCGCGCTTGATGTGGCGATTCGGCTAGGGATAGCTTAAGGGGTGCAGTTTAAAAGCGTTCAAAACCGGCAGTACGCGGTTACAAGTATTTGAGCATAACCGCCACTTGGAAAACAGAGGGCGCCTGATAAACCAATACCTGAAAAACCAATTGATGTACTGCCTCTCAATGGTTTAATTTAGTATATATTCAATTGTAAACTCAACAACGAATCACCGTATCTCGGCTGTGATGAATTACAGGCTGTTAAGATTGTGCAGTGCCCAAGCTGGCTTGAGCACCGCATTATTGTCAACGTTTATGTTGCACCGCGTTGAAAAGTGAACCCTGCAATTTAGGCATTTACGCCATTTATCCTTATTCAAAAAGCGGCCACTTGATGTCCGGATGTTGATCGACTGTTTGGCAGAGCAACTCTATTGCCACACGCCATAGTGCAACACTGGTGTTGTCAGTTGATTATTGCACCGGGCGCAAATGGATTTCAATTCG